>Ga0208078_1000012_pt1 | contig 143798 bp, 136 predicted proteins | sample NGESurdeep072012_3_FD_184468 | JGI IMG/M metagenome (GOLD analysis project Ga0208078, IMG submission 184468) | Arctic peat soil microbial communities from Barrow, Alaska - NGEE Surface sample 53-2 deep-072012 (SPAdes) | ecosystem: Environmental > Terrestrial > Soil > Wetlands > Peat ...
CTTCGTTCAGCGCCTTCTGCGCGTCGGCGAGCTCGACTTCCCGTGCGCACCGCGCTGCGGCCTCCTGTGACCGCATGACGACCGCTTCGTCGCGTTCGGCCATGGCCGCGAGCACCGCTTCGTCGCGTCCGGTCACGGCCGCGAGCAGGTTTGCGCGCAGGTCGCCGGCGGCCGTTTGAAGCGCGCCTTCGAGAGCGCTCACCTGCGCCGCGCGCTCGTCGCCGAGGGCCAACGCCCTGGCGTAATCGCGCTGCAGGTTGCGGATGCCGATCGCTTGTTCCGAGGCGTGCGCCTCGACGTCGTGGAGGCGGTCTCGCAACGCGTCCATGTCCCATTCGCCCGGCAACATCACGGCGCGCACCACGAACTGCAGTGTCTCGTTTTCGGGGTCTTCCCGCACGTGACGTTCGATGTGCTCGGGCACCCGCAGCACCCGGACATCGGGGACGAGATCCGACGGCTGGTCGAACGGCAACGTCGTGCGCTCGATCGCCTGGAGGCGGAAGCCGCTCTCCTCGAACAGCGACGTCACGCTGTCGAGCGTGAAGAACCGCACGTGCGTTCCGTCGAGGATCCCTAGTCCGCGGTACGGCAACGCGCCGCTGACGACCGCGAGCTGAACGGCGGCGTGCCCGAAGTTGGGGATCGACGCGACGACGCGCCCGCCCGTGTCGAGCACCGCCCGTGCCGATTGCAGCACGTTCCACGGTTCGCGCACGTGTTCGAGGACGTCCGCGAAAACCACCACGTCGAAACGCACACCGGGAAACAGGCTGGCGATGGCGGTTTCCTCGAGATCGGCGACGCGCGTTTCAACGCATGACGCGGCGGCTTGCGCCACCGCCGCGGGGTTCATGTCGACGGCCCAGACTTGATCGCCACGGGCCGCGAGATACAACGCGAGCTCACCCGATCCGCATCCGAGGTCGAGCACGCGCGAGCCCGGGGGGATCAACGCGTACAATTTCGCGTAGCTGGAATTCGGGCACAACTCTTCGATCGACTGCGAGCCGGTAGTATCGTACCGCTTCGTGCGCCGCTTGCCCCCGCCTACCGCCGGCGCTTTCCGCTTGGGCGTGTCGCTCCCCGTTGCCATCCGCGTCATATTCGGCGGACGGCCGGAAACCGCCCTACGGCGCCGCGGCAGTAAACTTGACGGCGCGGCGTCGAAGTTGGAGCACGTGGCATCAGCCGGTTCCGACATCCAGCGCCTTTTCGCCGCCCTGGCCCGCCGCGTCCGCGCTCTCCTCGGTTTCGCGCCGCGCTTGTCCCGAGCGCGAAGGCAAGGCGTGCCCCACGGCGCGGAGTACGTCCTGGCGGATTGGCGGCGCTACGCGGCCGAGCTCGAGCGCGCGCTCGAAAAGCGCAGCGCCGCGCCGCCGATAGGATCGGTCATGCGGCGCGAGATCGCCCTGCAGGCGGGCGATTTCCCGGGTGAAGACGGGCGGCCGAACGCCGGTTTCGCGCTCGCTTCGCCTGGAGCGACCGGACCGCGCGTCACGGTGATCATCCCGGTCTACGACGACACCGCGATGACACTTGAATGCTTGCGGTCGCTCGCGGCGGATCAGCCAAGCGCGCTGCAGGTCGAGTACGTCGTGGTCGACGACGCATCGCCCGCTACGGACGTGGCGCGTCAGCTTTCGACCGTCCCGGGTATCACGTTCCTGCGCAACGGCGAGAACCTCGGTTTCTTGCGCACGTGCAACCGTGCGGCCCGGCTCTCGACGGCGGACTACGTCGTTTTTCTCAACAACGACACCATGGTCCGCCCCGGCTGGCTCGAAGAACTGGTGAGCACGGCAGAGCGCGATCCGGACATCGGCGTCGTCGGTGCGAAACTGATCTATCCCGACGGCAGGCTGCAAGAGGCCGGCGGATTCATCTGGCGTGACGCGAGCGGCTGGAACTACGGGCGCGGCGGCCGTCCGGACGATCCGTCGTACGAGTACGTGCGCGACGTCGACTACTGTTCAGGCGCGGCAATGCTGGTGCGGCGCGCGCTCTTCGAGCGGCTGGGCGGTTTCGACGAGCGTTTCGCGCCGGCGTACTACGAAGACTGCGATCTTTGCTTCGCCATGCGTCGTGCCGGCTTCCGCGTCGTGTACCAGCCGCGTGCGGTCGTCGTGCACCGCGAAGGCGCAACGGGCGGCAACGACGCGGGCTCTGGCGTCAAGCGCCATCAATTGCTGAACCTGCCCAAGTTCAAGCGCAAATGGTCCGACGTGCTCGAGACGGACCATCTCGCGCACGACCCGGCATCGGTGCCGCGCGCCGCCCGGCGGCTGCAGGGCCGGCGCACCGTCCTCATGATCGACAATTACGTCCCGGAGCCCGATCGCGACGCCGGCTCGAACCGCAGCGTCCACATCATCCGGCTGTTGCGCGAGCTCGGCTCGCACGTGATGTTCATGCCGGACAACTATCTCGCGTCGCAGCCCTACACGAACGATCTGCAGCAGCTCGGTGTGGAGGTGCTCTATCACATCGACGGTGGGCCCGGCGCGGAGCGCCGGCTGAGCGACGCGCTCGCCATCGCCGACTTGGTGTGGGTGGCCCGGCCCGACGTGTTCTTGAAATATCGCGCGTACTTCGACCGTCTGCCCGACCTGCCCGTGGTGTACGACACGGTGGATCTGCACTACGTGCGCATGGCTCGCGAGCTGGAGCTGCGCGGGCCGGCCACAACCGCCGCCGACCACCGGATGCAAGCGGACGCCAAGCGCCTCGAGCTCGAGATAGCCGCCCGGGTCGACGTCACGGTCGCCGTGACGGATACCGAAAAGCAGACGCTCGAAGCCGAGGGCATTCAGAACGTTCGCGTCTGTCACACCGTCCACGTGGAACGCCCGCGCACGCACCGGTTCGAGCAGACGGACGGGCTCATCTTCATCGGCGGCTACAACCACACGCCGAACGTCGACGCGGCGGAGTGGCTCGTGAACGAGATCATGCCGTCGGTCTGGGACGAGCTTCCGGCGTTGACCGTGACGCTGCTCGGCTCGAATCCATCCGAACGCGTCCAGCGTCTCGCGCGAGACCATCGCGTGCGCGTCACCGGGTTCATTCACGATGTCGGTCCGTACTTTCAGTCCGCGCGCGTGTTCGTCGCGCCGCTGCGGTTCGGTGCCGGGCTCAAGGGCAAGATCGGGCACAGCATGGAGTACGGGTTGCCCGTCGTGACGACGTCGGTCGGCGCCGAGGGGTTCGATTTCGTCGACGGCAGAGACGCATTGATCGCCGACGACGCCGAGGCGTTCGCGGCCGCGATCAAGCGTCTGTATTCCGATCCCGTCACCTGGAACCGGCTGTCGGCGGCGAGCCGGGCGAAGCTCGCGCCGCTCTTGCCCGAACGCGCCAAGGAGCGGCTGGAGAGTATCATCGCCGAGGCGGTACGACGGCGCCAAGCGCGCCGTTCCGATCTGGTTCGCGCGTAAGGAAGCGCTTCGCGCCGTCGACGGCGAGCGGTTTGCGCCCGTCGTGCCTCGAACCAAGCTTGGGGGGCGCAGATCGCGTGCATCCTCGCCGGGAGCAAAGTTGAGCGCTGTGGAGGATCATCGCGTCTACGGGTTGGATCGTCGTTCGCGATGTACAAAGACGTAGCCGAGATCTCGCGCGACGCGATGTCCTTTCGGGAAAAGCTGCTGCGCACGAAGGCCAGCCTGCAGCCGGACGCCTTCTGGTATCCCTACGACAGCCTCGGCAACTTCATCCACTTGGACCGTCTACTGACCGGCGAGAACCGGTCGGCGTTCAGCGATTTTCGCGGGCTCTCGATCGCGGACATCGGCGCGGCGGACGGGGACACCGCGTTTTTCCTGGCGTCGCTCGGTAACGACGTCGACGTCATCGACAACGCGCCGACGAACTTCAACGGCTTGCGCGGTGCCGCGGAGCTCAAGCGGCACTACGCGAGCTCCGTGACGATCCACGAGGCCGATCTCGACGCGCAGTTCTCGCTCCCACGCGAGCACTACGACGTCGCGTTCTTCCTCGGGATCCTCTATCACTTGAAGAACCCGTTCTACGTATTGGAGGAGCTCGCGCGGCGCGTCGACCGCTGCTTTCTTTCGACCAAGGTGGCGAAGTTCGCGAAGCCGGGCGGGCTCCATATCGAGCCCGTCCCGGTGGCGTACCTACTCGGCGCCGACGAAGCGAACAACGATGCGACGAACTACTGGGTCTTCACGAACGCCGGGCTCAAGCGGCTGCTGGACCGGACGGGGTGGGACGTGCTCGACTACATGACCGCCGGCAACACCACCGACTCGGATCCCGGCAGCGCGGCGGGCGATGAGCGGGCGTTTTGCTACCTGCGTTCGCGTACGCGGCTGGGGTCGCGGCGGTAGTGGGATCGCCCGCCGCGCCGTACTCGCTCCCCGGATTGCTGCCGACCTTTTACGAACGGTTCGACCGTTTTCGTCCGTCGTTCTTCGATTCCGAGCTCGACGAGATCGTGTGCAACGGTGCGCTCGACCGCAAGGTTCTCCTCGGTTTCGACAACGTCGGGGCGGCGGCGCGATTCAACGTGGCGAGCAACGTGTTCCGCGAGGACCTCGTGTCCGACACGTCGGGCTCGATCGGGCGCCATCGGAGCGTCGTGTGCGCGCTGTCGACGGTCGTTTTCGGTACGCCCGGCTGGCCGCTTCCCGGGATCGTCGCGGAGCTGAATGCGCTCGGGCGACGTCGTCGACGGGACGCGGCACGAAGACCTCCAAGCGACCTCGTTCCCGGACGCCGCGTTCGATCTGATCGTCACGTCCGAAGTGCTCGAGCACGTCCCCGATGCGCCCAAAGCCGAGCGCGAGATCATGCGTATCCTTCGGCTGGGCGGGTCATATTGTTTTACCGTCCCGCTGGACGCGTACGGCGATGCGGACACGATCCTGGCGGAGCTGCTCCCGGGCGGGACCCTGAAATTCTGCGGCCGGCCGGTCTATCACGGCGATCCCTACCGTTCCGAGGGGATTCTCGCATATCGCATCTTCTCGGTTGCGGATCTGGAGCGGCGCTTCGCGATGGCCGGAAGCGAATGCGTCACGTGGCGGTTCTGGTCGAAGGGGCTCGGGATACTCGGCAGCGACTCGTGGGTCCACATCGTCTCGAAGCCGGATGAGCGCTCTGCTGCGCGGGAGAACGGCGAGCGCGCGTAGCCCATGGACAGCATGAACGCCTCGCGCGTATGGAAGGACACGATCGCGGTCCTGTGCTCCGCGCTGCTGTTCGCCGTGGCGTCCGGTTGCGCGCGGTCGTCGGTGTGGGAGATGCCCGACGGCGTCCTGACCACGCCCGCCGACCGCGGCAAGCTCGTCGTCGGCGGTATCTACCCGAGCACCACGCCGAACGATACGTCGTGTTGCTGGGTTCAGCGCAGGTCGCGCTTCCTCGTGGAAAAATCCGAACCGGCGACCGATCTCGCGATCGAGATCTTCCTACCCGATATCGTATTCTTTCGAGAGCACCCTCAGGGTATGGATGTCACGCTCGACGGGGCCTATCGGTTTCATAAATGCTGTTTCGGGCCCGGTGATCATACGGTTCTCCTCACCCTTCCGCACAGGCTTCAGGACAGCGTCCAACCCATCGACGTCGCGATGTCGCTCAGCGAGTCGTTCGTCCCGGCGAAGCTGCATTGGCGCTCGGACAAACGTCCGCTCGCGGCCATTTTACTGGGGGTCACGCTGGACCAGCTGTGACCGGCGGGGACGGCCCTGACTGCGCTCGCCACCATGCGCTCAGCGCACGGCGACATACCAGTCGGCGTTTTTCTCAACCGGCCGGAAGCCGAGGCGTTCGAGCCCGGTGCGAAGCGCGGCGTTTTGCTCCGGTGTGAGCGCTCCCGCGTTGTTCAGCACGATGACCGCGTCGATGTTCCAATGGCGGACGTAATCGCCCAAGCGATCGTTCTCCAGCGCCGCGATCAAATCGCTATAGCGGCCGGGCCCGAACCAATCTCCGATGGTATCGATTCCCGCCGTGCGGAAGTAATACTCGACCTCGGCGCGCACGAGCAGAACACGCTGCCCCGGGCGCCGCGTAAAATACGGCGATTCGACCACCTCACGTACTTGCGCGTATCCGCCGAACGACCGTTTCAGGAACGAGTCGGTGTCGGTGTACCCCTCCACGTTCGTGTAATACGGCCATTGCTCTCGATACCACCACCCGGTCCCCGGTGTCGGAACGACCGTGAGGACGGCCAAAGCGGCGCGAATCAGGTATGCGGCGGGGACGCGGGGCACCGCCAAAAGCAGCGCGCCCACGGACGCGGCCAGCGGCGGTTGCACCGCGAGCAGATACCGCAGCAGATAGGACGTCACGATGCAGTATCCCACGGCGTACGCCGCAGCGGCGCAAAGCACACCGGTCGCGCGAGCGTTGCGGCTGCGCGTACCGGTCACGAGCCGAACGGCGACGACGGCGAACGGAACATACATGAACAAGAAGAGCCCGATGTTGCTCTGTTCGCGAAAGGGCGTGAGCGGCGTCGCCCACACGCGATACGGCAGCACGGCGAGATACGCCGGGTCCCGGGATGCCGCGATGTCCGCAAGACCGCGCTGGAGCTCGCGCTTGGTGAAAACCTTGTCGTGCCGGTGAAGCGCCACATTGAAGAACGGCGGGATCGGATCGTTGTCGAGAACGAGGTTGCGCACGTACCATGGCGACGCCAGCACGAGCATCACGACGCAGGCGGCGACGCGCGCGCTGCGCCTCCCGTCGACCGAAGCGATCAACACCCACAGCAGCAGGACGAACAGCGGCACGAACAGCGGCAACGACAGCTTCATCCCGATTGCGAAGGCGCCGGTGACCACCGCCGTCCACCGCAGATCCTGTTTCGCGATGATGGCGGCGACCGTGCACAAGACGGGGACGAAGAGGTAAAACTCGATGGGGATGTCGACCATCCCCGTATCGTTCCAGTGCAGGAACACACCGGACAAGACGATCGTCGCCGGCAGGAGAAAGGTCACCATCGCTCGCGTGACGCTGTCGCCGGCGCTGCTCGGCGGAGGGTACGTTTCCTCGAACATCGTGAGCGCGGCACGTACGCCCAATACCGTGAGCGCGCCGCACAACCACACCGCGAAGTGGACGAACGCTTGCGCGTGCAGCACGTCGAAGAGCGCGAAGATGAGCAAAAAATTGTTGGCCGTAAATGCGCCGCGCAGGAGCAGGTCGGTGTAGATCCGGCCGTGGGAAGCCCAATCCTGCGCATACGCGAGATGGAGTCTCACGCCGTCCGACGTCATGTCGGGGTACACGGCCGGGATCATCGTGACGACGGCGAGATAGTAGAGTGCGAGGTTCCCGCCGGTGCCGGCCAAACCGATGCGCTCGATCTGATCGCGCCAGAACGATCCCGAGAAGAATGACGGACCGTGCACGAGGCGTCCCGCGACGGCGGCGGCAACGAGAGCCGCCGTCAGTCCCCACACGTTGAGCGCGCCGGCAATCCCCAGCGCGAAGGCTGCAAGCCCCCACAGAGCCAGGCCGCCCGCCGACCGTGCGACCAGGTGCGTCAGCGCCGTCGCGGGCGTCTGCGGACGCGGCGAGCGTGCATCGAGCAACATCCCGGCGACGTAAGCGAGCGCCCATACGCCGTGGATGACGAGAAACCCCGCAAGAAGGTGAGCGATCGCGAACATCGGTTCGGTATTTTACGCCGCACGCACGTGCGAAGGCCTCTTCGTGCATGCGGCAGGACCGCCGCCAACGCATCATCAAGAGCGCGCTGCATGCGAATTCGCCGATGCAGCGCTTCGTGACGTTACGGTGGCGGACGCCGACCGTCATCGCCGGAGCGACTCTCGTCGCGATCGCGTGGTATGCAAGCTTCACCGCTAGCGCCGAGTTGCGCTTGCTGGATTTCGCGCGTTTGGCGCAAACGCAAAGCAACGGCGGTCTCTTGGGAGACGTCGCCCGCTGGTGGCTCTGGATATGCGCCGTTCCGTGGCGGCCCGATCTCGCGATCGGGCTCGTGCAGGCGGCCTGCATCCCAGTGGCACTGATCCTCGTCATTCGGCGGACGGGTTCGGTTGCCGTCGCAGTCGCCACGGCGGCCGTTCTGCTCGCGTTCGCGCTGCCGGCTCATTGGCTCGGGCGTCCGCTCGGCATCGGTCCGGCCTTGGCGGTGCTCGGGTTGGTCGTCGTCTTCGCCGGCTACGCGGAAGGGGGCGTGCGCGCGCGCCGCGAGATGCTGATCGCGAGCTTCGTCGCCGCTTTAAGCGCGGGCTGGCCGATCGTTCCCGTCGCGGTCCTCGCGCTGTCGCGCCGCAATCGAATGACCGCCGAGGTCGCGATCGCAGCCGCGCTCGGAGTGGTCGTGCGCGTGCTTCTCGGCGTTCGCGCGTCCGATTCCGCCGGCGTCTGGTCGGCGTCGGAACCGCACGCGTTTCTCGGGCTGCGACTGGTCTTCTGGGCTGTGGTGTTCACGCCGGCGCTGCTGTTCGTCGTCACGCGTCCGCCCATCGCGCAGCGGCTCGCGCGCTTCGCCGGCGCGGACGCGTCGCCGGCGCTTGCGCTCGCCGCAGTCGTGCTCGGCGTCGCCGGAACCTTCCTCGCCGACGGCAGCGCCGCCGTCTTCGCCGCGTGCGCCGCGCTGGTGCTTGTCGCGGGCCTGATCGTCGCCAACCGCGATTCAGCCCTCATCCGCATCGGCGCGCTCGCGTTCGCCGTCGTCGTCGTAAGCGCCGGTGCGGTAAACCGCGCGCAGCATCCGACGCCGGACGACGCCGCGTGGGTCGCCGCCGACCAGCGGTCGGTACGCGACGCCGCTGCGGTGAACGGCTCGTTGATCGTCGTCGACCGCGGTGACGATAGCGTGGCGCGTAGGTTTCCGCCGTTTCTGCTGACGTATCTGGCAGACCGTTCGGTCGGCGTGCGCTATGCGGCGCAGCCGCCGCCGGCCGCGCCGGGCGGTGTCGTCGAAGCGACCGCGCACGGCCTCGTGCGGATCGATCCCAGCCTGCGCGCGTTGCGCGCGCTCGACGATGCGCGCCGCGGCTTGCGCTACGATCTTTACGCGCATCGTCTCGACGGCAAGATCAATTCCCGGCAGCACGAGCAAACGCCGTCGGGCTTCGGCGTCATCCCGTCGTTCGTTCTCACCGGCCCCGACCGGCAGGTTCCAACGATCACGGTCTTGTCCGGTTACACGTGGACGTTCGACAACGTGGTCGTGCGCCCGAAGTCGAGCCTCGTCTTCGTCGCGGCGAAGGCGTTCCCGGTAGGCAAGGACGCCGGCGGGACCGTCACGGTCACCTTCCCCGGGCAACGTCCCATCATCGTGGAAACCGATCTGCCGCCGGCGGATCCGTCGGGCGTGGCTGCTTGGCGATTCCGGTCGATCCCGCTCGACCCGCCTCGGACGACGGTTGCACGCATCGTCTTCTCCGCCTCGTCACCGTCGAGATCGGCCCTCGGAGATTGGGCGTCGTTCGGGATGCCGGGCATCGTCGGGCCGCCGCCGTGATGCCCGAACCTTCCGCGGTAACGTCGCCGCCGCAATTCGTCGCGCGGCAGACGCACCGCGGCGTCGTCGCGGCGATCATCCCCGCATATCGCGCGAGCGCCACCATCGAACGGGTCGTGGAAAGGGCGCTGCTCGTCGCGGACTACGTCGTCGTCGTCGACGATGCAAGCCCCGATCACACCGGCGACGCGGTGCCGGGCGGCGACGCGCGCGTGCACGTCCTCCGCCACGAGCACAACCGCGGTGTCGGCGGCGCGACGAAGACGGGCATGCGCAAAGCGCTCGAGCTCGGCGCGGACTACCTGGTCAAGATCGACGCGGACGATCAAATGGATACGTCCTACGTGCCGGACATGATCGAGATCCTCGAGCGCTACCCGGAGATCGACCTCGTCAAAGGCAACCGTTTCGCGGATCCCGCGACGCTGCAGGAGATGCCCGCCGCGCGTCTGCTCGGCAACGCCGGACTGACGCTGCTCGTCAAGTTCAGCAGCGGCTATTGGACGATCGTCGATCCGACCAACGGGTTCATCGCGGTGCGCGCGAGCGCCGTTCGCAAACTGAGCATCGACCGGCTTGCCGACCGGTATTTCTTCGAGATCGACTTATTGTGCCGGTTCGGCTTGCGCCGGCGCGCGATCGCCGAGCTCGAGATGCCCGCGATCTACGCGGGCGAGCACAGTTCGCTCTCGATTCCGCGCGTGCTGTTCTCGTTTCCGCTGAAGCTCGCCGCGCGCTTCGTGCGCCGGCTGCTTGTCAACTACCTGATCGTCGAGATCAACGTCGGATCGCTGTGCGGCCTGATCGGGTTGCCGTTGCTGCTGTTCGCCGTTCTGTTCGGCGGTCACGAATGGGCCATATCGAGCTCGTCCGGCATCCCGCGCCCAACCGGCACGATCGTCCTTTCCCTGCTGCTCTTCATGATCGGCTTCCAGCTTTCGCTCCAGGCCCTGCTGTACGACGTGCAGTTCTCGACGCGTACCGTGAAGTTGCGCCGCGGCGAGCACCACGGAGGCCCCGGCAACCTCCCGGAACGCTGAACGCGTCAGCGCAGCGACGCGAGGTACGAGAGCTTCGCGGCCAGGGCGCGCCAGCGTAACCGGACGGCGTCGCCCGCGGCTTCGTACAGCAGTTGGAAGCGCGTGACGAGCTTCAGGCGCGCGACGCGCGCCGACGCCGTCCAACCGCGCGCCTGGGCGCGCTCGGCGATGAGGTCGTACACCTGCACCTCTTCGCGAAAACGGAACAGCGTTTTGTTCACCAGCGCGGTGTTCTGAGCGGCGTGGCGGCGGTATTCGTACACGGCGTCCGGCGTGCCGACGATGGTGCCGTCGGCGAACAAAATCCGCGTCCAGTACTCGAGGTCGGCCGCCTGATGGAGGTCTTCGGGCCAGCGCTCTCCGGCCAGCCGCGAACGTCGGAAGAGGACGGTCGGGCCCATGATGAAGTTGCCGCGTGCGAGCGCGAGCACGCCGCTTTCGCCGTGCAGCACGGTGGGGCCGGCGCCCTTGCGCGGCACCAGAAAGCGTTTGACGTAGTCGACGAACGAGAATGCGGGCCGGCCTTGCGCGTCGATGATCCGCGCGCCGCAATAGTACGCGCTCGCATCCGGATACCGCTCGGCAAGACCGCCCATGACATCGACGTACTCGGGGCGAATGCGGTCGTCCGCGTGGAGCATTGCGACGAGATCGGTTTGCGCGCACGCCATCGCGCGGTTGAAGCTGGCACAGATCGGGACGTGCGCATCGAACGCGCGAAAGGTCACGCGCGGGTCGGCCAGGGATGCGACCAGCGTGCGTGCTCGATCGCGTACCGAGGGATCGCGCGTGTTGTCGGAGACGATGAGTTCCCAGCCCTCGCCCGAAAGGGCGAGGGCGCTGTCGAGGGCTTCACGCAGGTACGGGAGCCCGTCCACGAACGGGACGACCAGCGTGATACGTTCGCGGCTCATGCGCGGCGCACGCGTGCGCAGACGTGGTCGACTTCTTCCGCGAGCCCCGCTTCGAAGGGCACCGACGGTGCCCATCCGAGCGCTCGGAGCGTCGCCGGGTCGGCGATCTGGGCTGACGATTCGGCGCTCGACGCGCGCACGGTGCCGAACCGGATGAGGTCGTGGCGGCCGAGACGTTCGGCAACCATCGAGATGACCGCTCGAATGGTACGACCTTCGCCCGTACCGACGTTCGCGACGCCGTGATGATCCTCGCTCAGCAGCACGACGAGCGCCAGCGCAACGTCGCGCACGTGCACGAAGTCACGCACTTGCGTGCCGGCCGTCGTGTCGACGGGATGTCCTGCCGCGAGCGACTCCGCGAGGTGCGGGATGAGCCGAATATTCGGCTCCCCCGCGCCGTAGAGCGTGAACAGCCGCGCCCACGTCACCGGGAACTCGGACGCGGAGCCGTACGCCAGCGCGAGCGATCCGAGCGACCATTTCGCGGTCGCGTAGAGAAACGCTGGGGCCACGGCGGCGTCTTCGCGGCACACGCCGGCGTACGTGCCGTATTCCGCGTAGGTTCCGGCGGCGACGACGCGCCGTCCGCCGTGCCGGCGAAACGCCTCCAAGAGACGTGCGCCGCCGGCGACCCAGCGCAAGTTGCGATCGGACGTCTTGTGGTCGCGCAGGCCCGTACACCATGCGAGATGCACGAGATGCGTCGCGCGCACCGCCGCGCAAAGCGCATCGACGGCCGAGCCGCTGGTGAGATCGCACGGGTGGGATGCGACGCCCGCCGGCCCGTCGCTCCCGGGCCGCACGACCGCACAGACTTCGTAGCCCGCGTCGACGAGCATCGGCACGACCCTGGATCCGATGAACCCGTTCGAGCCGGTGACGAGGACGCGCGGCACGCTCAGCGCTCTTGCCAGCCTGACGGGTAGTGCAGCACACGCTCGCGATGGTGCAGTAGCTTCGGGCTGACGCCGGGGACGATCCGGAACAGCGGATCGTCGAGAACGCGCTCGTCCTTGACGGCGAGCATGTTGAACCCGTGCGGCGGCCCGTCGAGAAATGCGGAGTCGGCGGGCACGAGCTCCACGGGCATGCCCGTCATGGTCACGTGCGATTGAAAATCACGCACCGCGTACAAGCGGTAGCCGCATTCTTCCAGGTACCGCGCGATCGGGGTGCTGTGCAGCCCGTTCGACCAGTCGACGTACGTCCGGTGGATCTCGAACACGACGTGCGGGGCGCGTTCGCCTTGCAAAATCCGCCGCGCGCCTTGCAGCGCGGGCAACTCGCTGCCTTCGATGTCCAGCATGATGAGGTTCACGTCGTCGATCCGCTCCCGCGCACAGTACGCGTCGATGGTCGTCACCTCGATCTCACCGGCGGCATCCGGTACCGTGCTCGCCAGCTCGTCGCTGCCCGCGAAGCGCAGCCGCTCGCGCTCGTCGTTCCACAAGCCGACGCCGTTCGAGCGGATGTTCGCCAGACCGTTGCGCTGCGCGTTCTCGCGCAGCATGGCGAGCTGCCGCCGGTTCGGCTCGAACGCGTGCACGACGCCGCCGGAGCCGGCGATCTGCGCGGCGAGGAGCACGGCGTGGTCGCCGGAATATGCGCCGCCCACGATGACGTTGCGCGCGCCGCGCGCGAGATGGAGCAGCAGCTTCGTGGTCTGCGGCTCGAAAACGTGATCCGGGTTTTCTTCGGTGCGCATGACCAAATCGCGCGCGATCTGGCCGCTGTAGAGCGCGCAGAACGCGAGCCCGTTCGCGAGCCGGACGTCGACCCGCTCGACGCCGGCGTGCAGCGCGTCGACGACCGGGCCCGTGATCTCGACGCGCACGTTGCGCCCGGGTTGCGCGAGCTGCGGCTCGATGTCGCGCAAAGCGGCCGTCAAGCGCGCGCGCGCTTCGGGAGATGCGCCTATGGCTCGCAGCGCTCGAACGAGGACGGCCAGGTCTGGATTCATGATCGCCGCATGCGGTACAAGCCCGCGGCGCGCGGGACCTGCCGAGAAACGGGGAGGTAGGCCTTGCGCACCCGTCGATGATACAGGCGGTGAAAGTCGTGATTCTTGCCGGCGGGCTGGGAACACGGATGGGCGACGAGACGCTCCTTCGGCCCAAGCCGCTCATCGAGATCGGCGGACATCCGATCCTCTGGCACATTATGAACATCTATGCCGCGTACGGATTCGACGAGTTCGTGATCGCGCTTGGCTACCGTGGCGACTTGATCAAGGATTATTTCGTCAATTTCGAAGTACGCAACAGCGATTTCACGATCGACCTCGACACCGGACGCATCGACGTCCTCGAGCGGCGCCATCCCGCCTGGAAGGTACACCTCGTCGACACCGGCTTGGAAACCCAAACGGGTGGCCGCCTTCGGCGCCTGCGCAGGCTCATCGGTGAGGAACGCTTCATGCTCACCTACGGCGACGGTTTGGCACGCGTCGACATTCGCGCGCTGGTCGCCTTTCACGAGAGCAAGGGCGCACGCGCGACGCTGACGGCCGTGCGCCCCCCGGCGCGCTTCGGCAACATCCGGCTCGCGGCGGACGGCGCACGAATCGAAGACTTTGCCGAAAAGCCGCAAACGGACGCCGGCTGGATCAACGGCGGTTTCTTCGTATTCGAGCCGGAGATCTTCGACTATATCGACGGCGACTCGATCGCGCTCGAGCGCGAACCGTTCGAGCGCCTCGCAGCCGACGGCGGGCTCTACGCGTTGCAGCACGACGGTTTTTGGCAACCGATGGACACGCTGCGCGAGCGCCGTCTGCTCGAGGAGCTCTGGGACACCGGGCATGCCCCTTGGAAGGTATGGCCGGACACGCCGAGCAGTGCTCCTTAGCTCGTTCGATTTTCGTCACAACGCGATCGGGTTTCTCCGGTTGGCGTTCGCCGCTTTGGTCGTCCTCTCGCACGCCTACCCGCTCGGCGGCTTCGGAACCGATCCGCTCGACCGCTGGAGCGGGGGGCACGAAGATCTCGGCAACCTCGCCGTCGCCGGTTTCTTCGTCCTCAGCGGTTTTCTGATCACCCGCAGCGCCGAACGCGCGCGCACTTTCGGGCGCTTCCTGTGGCATCGCTTTCTGCGGATCTTCCCGGCGTTTTGGACGTGTCTGCTCGTGACGGTCGTCGTGTTCGCGCCCGTGGTCGCGCTGCTCGAGGGACGGCCGCTCGCCCATTACGGCGGCGACGTCGATTCGCCGCTGCGCTACGCCGTCGCGAACGCGGACCTCACGATGAGGCAATACGGCATCGCCGGACTGCTGCGTGCGGTCCCCTATCCGCGCGCATTCGACGGCTCGCTGTGGACGCTGCGCTTCGAGTTCGGCTGCTATCTCGTCATCGGCGTGCTTGCGGCCGCATCGATCGTGCGCGGCCGGCGGTGGCTCGTCGCCGCGCTGACAGCCGTGATCTTCATCTGCTACGCCGTGCCCGTCACGATCGCCGGATTCACGACGGCCCGGTTTCCGCTCGACGCGATCGCGCAGGGCAACAACCGGCTGGTCGCGGAGCTCGTCGTGTACTTTTTCGCGGGGGCGACGGCGTACGTCTACCGTGACCGGCTCGCTTTGACGCGGCCGATCGGCATCGCCGGATTGCTGGTCGCGCTGCTCGCGCTGCATTTTCCGATCTACCCGCTGATCACGCCGGTCGCGTTCAGCGCCGCGGCGCTATGGCTGGCTGCCGATCTCCCGCTTCGCGATGTCGACCGCCACATGGATCTCTCGTACGGGCTCTACATCTATGCGTTCCCGCTGCAGCAGATCGCGGTGCTGTGCGGACTCGCGCGACTCGGCGTCTGGATCTATACCGCCGTGCCGCTCGCCGGCGCGCTCGCGATGGCGTGCGCCAGTTGGTTCGCCGTCGAACGCCCCGCGCTCGCATTGAAGGAAGCGACGCCGTTCGCGCTTCGGTGGCTGCTCGAGCCGCGGGGCACACGGTGACGGCCTGGGGCGGGCGCCGCGTGCTGATCACCGGCCACACGGGATTCAAAGGCGCGTGGCTGGCGTGGTGGCTTGCGCGCGACGGCGCGACCGTCGCGGGGTACGCGCTCGAGCCGGATCTCGACCGGCCCTGCCTCTTCGACGCGCTCCGCCTCGGCGAGGTCGTCGATTCGGCGATCGCCGACGTTCGCGATGCTAACGCCGTCAGCCGCGTCGTGGAGCGGTTCCGCCCGGACGTCGTCTTCCACCTCGCGGCGCAGGCGATCGTCCGCACGTCGTACGTGCAGCCGCGCGCGACGTTCGAGACGAACGTCGGCGGGACGGCGGCGGTTCTCGACGCGGTGCGCGCATGCGACGCCGTCCGCGCCGTCGTCGTCGTGACGTCGGACAAATGCTACGCGCCGCGGTCGGCGGGCCCGCCGTATCGCGAAGACGATCCGCTCGGCGGGAAGGATCCGTACAGCGCGAGCAAAGCCGCTCAGGAGCTGGTCGCGGCCGCATACCGGGCCTCGTTCTTCGAACGCGGGGCGTTGCTCGCAACCGTGCGTGCCGGGAACGTGATCGGCGGTGGCGACTGGTCGCGCGACCGGCTCGTCCCGGACGTCGTCGCGGCGCTCGTCGAGCGCAAGCCCGTCGTCCTGCGCTACCCCGGTGCGATCCGGCCGTGGCAGCACGTCCTCGAACCGCTCCATGCATACCGCGTCGTGGCGGAACGCCTGCTCGCCGGCGACGCAACCGTCGCGGCGGCGTACAACGTCGGTCCGTCCGACGCGGATCACCGAACCGTCGCGGAGGTCGTCGACCGGCTGTATGCCGCATGGGGTCGCGCGCCGGAATGGGAGATCGTGCCGGACGTCCAACCCGCGGAGGCGCACGTGCTCCGGCTGGATGCCGGCCGGGCGGAGCGAGAGCTGGCCGTCGTGCCGCGGCTCGGACTCGAGGTCGCCTGCCGGCTCACCGCGTCGTGGTACCGCGCCTGGGCGCAGGGCGCGGACGCGCACGCGCTCTGCGACGCCGATCTCGCTGCATTCGAGGAGTTTGATTGTCGACCATGATCTGCCGCGGGTGCGGCGCGCCGGTGACGCAGTCGTTGGTCGATCTCGGCGTTCAACCGCTGTCGAACGCGTACGTCGCGGCCGAACGCGCCGAGGATGCCGAGCTGTTCTACCCGTTGCATCCGCGCGTGTGCGAGCGCTGCTACTTCGTGCAGATCGGCGTGTTCGAGTTGCCGGAACGCATCTTCGGCGATTACGCCTACTTTTCATCGTACTCGACGTCGTGGCTCGAACATTGCCGCGCCCACGTCGAGAACGCCGCGGTGCGGCTCGGGCTGGATGGCGACTCGTTCGTCGTCGAGGTCGCCAGCAACGACGGATACCTCCTCAAGTGGTTCGTGGAACGCGGCGTGCCGGTGCTCGGCGTGGAGCCGGCCGCCAACGTCGCCGAACAGGCGCGTCGGAACGGCGTCCCGACGCGCTCGGCGTTCTTCGGGGCCGCCGAGGCGGATCGCATCCGCGCGGAGCGAGGCTGCGCGAACTTAATGATCGCAAACAACGTGCTCGCGCACGTCCCCGACATCCACGATTTCGTCGATGGATTTCGCCGGCTGCTGGCGCCCGACGGCATCGCAACGTTCGAGTTCCCCCACCTCGTGCCGCTGCTCGAGCAGACGCAGTTCGACACGATCTATCACGAGCATTTCAGCTATCTTTCGCTGCTGGCCGTCGAGCCCGTGTTCGCGGCGCACGGTCTCGCCGTCGTCGACGTCGACCGCCTCGAGACGCACGGCGGATCGCTTAGGCTCTGGGTCGCGCACGCGCTCGGCCCGCATGCCCCGCAGCCCGCCGTCGCGGGCCTGCGGGGCCTCGAGCGCGAGCACGGCCTCGCCGATCTGCAAACGTATCGTGCGTTCGCGGCGCGCGTCCACACGATCAAGAACCAGCTGTTGCAGTTTCTGATCGGCGCGGCGAAGCGAAACGAGACCGTCGTCGCCTACGGGGCGGCGGCGAAAGGCAACACGCTGCTGAACTACTGCGGGATCAAGAGCGACTTGGTGCGCTTCGCCGTCGACCGCAACCCGCACAAGCAGGGGACGTTCCTGCCCGGGAGCCGCCTCCCGGTCGAAGCGGTCGAACGGTTGCGCGACGTGCGCCCCGACTACGTGCTGATCCTGCCGTGGAACTTGACGCGCGAGGTCGTCGAGCAGATGGCCGACGTGCGCAGCTGGGGCGGACGTTTTGTCGTAGCGATCCCGCGGCTCACCGTGATCCCGTGAAGCTCCGGCCGACGACGATCGGCGGTCTGTGGCTGATCGCGCTCGACACGAGCACCGACGAGCGCGGAACGTTCACCCGGGTGTTCGACCGCGACACGTTCGCGGCGCACGGCTTGTGCACCGAGTACCCGCAGCACGCGGCGTCGACGAACGCCCGCCGCGGGATCGTCCGCGGACTGCACTACCAAACGCCGCCGTACGCCGAGCACAAGGTCGTCCGGTGCGTGAGCGGCACGGTGTGGGACGTCGTCGCCGACGTCCGCCGCGGCTCGCCGACATACGGGAAGTGGGAAGCCTTCACGCTCGACGGAACACGTCCGGAGCTGTTGTATCTTACCCCCGGCCTCGCGCACGGATATCAGGTTCTTACGGCCAGCGCCGAACTGCACTATCTGCTCTCGGCGCCGTACGTACCCGAGCATGCGGCCGGCGTGCATTGGCGCGACCGGTCGCTCGCGATCCCGTGGCCGCTCGCGAGCGCGCTGATCAGCGCGCGCGATGAGTCGTTGCCCGCGTTGCCGGATGCGCCGGACTCCACTCCGTGACATATGAGTTCGTCGAATCAGCCGAAACGAGTGTCGCTACTTGCGTGGACCATACGAATGACTATCCCGGCGCGCCGAGGACGAGCTGGGCCTCAGGGTTCGGATACCGTTGCACGAGGCGCTCGTGCGACCGTACGAGTTCCTCGAACGGTCGAGGACGCGAACCGATCGATGAACGCTCGGACTACGCCGCGCTGCCGGGGATCAGTCGGCCGTCAGAACGTCTTCACCTTGCGCAGGTCGCTGGCGTGAAAGATCGCCTCCACCTGCTCGAGCGTGTCGGGCTTCGTGAAATACGCAACGACGCTGCGGCCGGCTTGCAGCGCGTCGACGTAGTTGTCGACCTCGTCGTCCGGGATTTCGAGATCGCCCAGCCGGTCGGCGAGACCCTCGTTGCGAAAGTACCGCGTGCCGTATCCGCCCGCGGTCGGGACGCCGCTGGTGACGCCGGGCACGCCGGTCCCCTGGCCGCCGCCGGTCATCAAGCCGGGATTGGTGAGCCCCATCGACGATGCCGCGCCCTGGGTGGAGTCGTCGGGCCCGATGAGCTGGATCGGGTCGAGCGGCAGGCCTGCCGCCTTGAGCGCCGCCTCGAGCGCCGTTGTGTCGCCGTTCTGGGAGATGCCGGTCACGACCAGACCCACGCAGTACCTCTCTCGGATGGCAGCCCACGCAATGCGCGTGAAGCCTGTGCGTCCGGGACGTTCGCCCGAACCGCGCTCGATTCTTCGCGGTTACCCGCTTGTTTGCCGCACTGCGCGCGCCAAGCGTTCGATCCCGTCCGCGATGCGCGGTTCCGGCATCGCGGAGAAGTTCAGCCGCATCCCGTCGCCGCGCTCCTTATCGGGATAGAATGGCCGGCCGGGGACGAACACCACGCCGTCGCGCACGGCGCGCTGGAAAAGATCCTCGGTATCGATTCCGGCGCCGACCGTCGCCCACAAGAACATCCCTCCGTCGGGTTCGTTCCAGCGCACGTGCGCCGGCATCTCACGCTTGAGCGCCGCGAGCATCGCGTCGCGCCGCGCGCGGTACGTCGCGCGGACGCGCGCGAGATGCGTGTCGAGCCGCGCGTCGTCCTCGACATACGCATGGAAGACGTACTGCGCGTACGAGCTGGAGTGCAGATCCGCACCTTGTTTTGCGGTGACGACCTTGTCCCGCAGCTCGCGATCGGGGATCACCATCCACGCGACGCGCAGGCCGGGCGCGACCATCTTCGAGCCGGTCCCGAGGTACGTCACTGCGCCGCGCAACGCCTCCGCTAGGAGCGGTGGCGGCGCGGCTCGGTCGAACCACAGCTCGCCGTACGGATCGTCTTCGAGGATCGGCACGCCGTAGTGCGCGCAGATCTCGACGATGCGCGGCCGTCGCGCCGCGGCGAGCGTGTTCCCCGTCGGGTTCTCGTAGTTCGGCACGACGTACAGGAACTTCGGCAGCGGGTCGGCGGCGTGCAGCGCCGCCTCGAGCGCATCGGGGACGATGCCGTGCTCGTCCGACGCGATGGGGAGATAGCCCGGCTCGTATGCGTCGAAGGCTTGGATCGCGCCGAGATACGACGGGTTCTCGAGCGCGACGACGTCGCCGGCGTCGAGGAACACTCGGGCGAAGAGATCGAGCCCTTGCTGCGAACCGCTGGTGATCACGATGTCGTCCGGGCCGACGTCGACGCGGTGCCGCGCGCGCATGCGAGCGGCGACCCAGGCGCGCAGCTCGCCGATCCCGTCGGTCACCGAGTACTGCAGCGCCGCCGCGCCGTGCGTCTTCATGACACGATCCTGCGCCGCAGAGACGTCGTCCACGGGGAAGAGCTCGGCGGCCGGCAGCCCGCCGCCGAACGAGATCACCGCCGGGTCCTGGGTCACCTTGAGCATCTCGCGGATCGTCGAGGGCCGCAGCCGCGCAACGCGCCGCGCGAGGCGCGGTGCCGGCATGACGATATCCATGGCCTCAGCTTTCCCGTTTCGCCGCGGTCCGCTCCCGCTGCCTAGTACCGGCCGGTCATCGGCGGTCCGCTGATCGGGACACGCGGCACCGCCGCGTCGAGCCGCGTCGAGCGGATGAACGACAGGATCGCCGAGCCGAGTCCGACGAGCCATACCAGCGCGGTCACAACCCAGCCGACGATCGGCAGAATCTCCGACGCCGACACGACGACCAGCCCGAGGATGAGCGCGAACAGCGGCGACGGCGTCGAGGCCGGCATGACGAGCTCCGACAGGCGCCGGCCGACGACGAGCGAGACCGCGCCGGTGCCAATCCAGACGCCGGCGAAGAGCGCCGCGATCTCGAGCACGACCAGCGGGATGCCGATGATGCTCACGATCAGCAGCAGCGCGATCGGGATGATGGCGACGACGGCGACCGCACCGGTCGCGGCGGACAGCGCGGGATGCTTCTCGACCCGGTCGAGCGCGACGCGCATGCGCAGCGGGAAGAGCAGGAACATCAGTACGACGACGGCGCTCGCAGCCAGCTTCACGAGCAGGCGGTGATCCTGCTCGGCGAACGCGCTGATGCCGTACTCCTTGCCGATGGCCCACGGCACGAACGTCCGGATACCGTCGTTGCTGACGCTGTTGATCTTGCCGAGGACCTGCCCTTTGCCGGTGATCGTGCAGCGGCCGAACACGGTGTTGCAGTCGCCCTTGACGATCCCCGCGACCGTCGCGTCGCCGAAGATCACGTTGAGGTCGCCGTCGATCACCTCGTTCGGGGCCACGTAGGCGTTTTGAGAGAACATGGTCTCGCCGCGGTCCTGATCGCGCGCGGCGGCCGGCTGGGCGAAGATCGCGCTCAGCACCGCGAAGAAGCTCGTCAGCAGCGCGACGAGGCGAACGTTCACGAGCGGAGGTGCTCCGCCAGCCGCGGCCGCACGACGGTGAAGCCGACAACGAGCGCGAGCACCACCGCGACGTCGAGTACGATCGCAGCGCCGAGCATCGTGCCCAGCGCGCCGAAGTCGCCGGCGATGCGGGCGCCGGCGTGGCCGACGATCCCGAACACGCGCGCCAGCGACGCGCTCACGTCGAGCGCGGTCTCGCCGAACGCGCGCATCGCCGTGGCCGCGAACAAAAATCCCGCACCGATCAGCAGCCACGCCGCGACGAGGTACGAGACGAGATAGGCGTACACGGGCGCCGACGTCGCGCACGGGCGCGGTAGCGAGCGTACTTCGGCCATCGCCGCGAACGTGAAGTTCGCCGGCAGCTCGACGTGCCGTGGCGACGAGATCAGCGCGTCGACGACGCGCAGTTCCTCGAGCAGGCCTTTGCACGGACCGCAGCCGGCCAGGTGCGTGAGGAGCCGGGCGCGTTGCGCGGGCAGCAGCGTGCCGTCGAGATACGCCTCGAAGAGATCTTCAGACGAGCTGCAGCTCACCGAGGCCTCCCGCCACCCGGAACGTCCGGGTCGGGCATTTTCCCTCGGCCACCGCTTCACGTTCGCGCAGCTTGTGCGCAAGTGCGAGCTTGCCGCGGTGGATCAACGTCTTCACGTTGCCCAGCGACAGGCCCATGGTGGAAGCGATGGTCTGGTAGTCCATGTTGTCGTAAAAGCGCAGCGCGAGCACCGTGCGCGTGCGCTCGGGCAGCTCGGCCAGCGCGGCGCGAACCTCGGCTTCGGCCTCGGCGCGCAGGACGCCGCGCGCCGGGTCCGCCTCTTGGGACACATCGGGCACCGTGTTCTCGATCGTGCGTTCCTCGCCGAGCTCAGCGACAGCCGGACGGCGCTGCGAGCGCCCGAGAAACGTGCGGACGACGTTGCGGGCGATGTGATACACCCAGGTCGAGAAGCGCCCCAGGTCCGGGTTGAACGTCGCGAGGTGCGCGTACGCGCGCAGGAACGTCTCTTGGGTGAGGTCGGCGACGTCCGAGGGCTGGCGGACCGAGGCGCCGATGAACGACGCGATCCCACGCTTGTAGCGCTCGACGAGATCGCCGAACGCATCGCGGTCCCCGTTGAGGACCGCTTGGACGAGGCGCTCGTCCATCACATCGGGGACTGATTGCACAGCCATCCTACCGGCTCAGTACCGCCTCCGGGTCCGGAAGTTTCCGCCCTATCCGGACTGAACCGAGCGAGGCCCGGGCTCGTAGCTCGCGCTTACGGAGGTGGCGCACCGAGCGCGAAACTCGGCCAGGCGATCTTCGAAGGACGGAACCAGGGCGATCCTGCGGTCGAGCTCGCGGCTCGCGGCCTCGTAGAGCCGTATGTCGTACTCGTTGGCGCGGCGCAGGTCCCGGAGAAGTGCCGTACCGAGCCGCCCGGCGAGATGTTCCTGCCGTTCCGCGAGGGTCGTCGCGGCATCGTGCGTGACGTTTTGCGGGACGAAGTGCAGTTGCAACCCCGCGAACACCGGGCGCAAGAAATATTCGCCCACCACGAGGCTTTCGCCTAAGCGATCGACCACGACATGCAGCGAGCTTTTTTCGACGACCGCGATCGCCGTCGCGAAGTCGGCATCGCCCATCGTGCGAAAACGGCCGCCGTTTGCGATCGTGTTCGTCTGCGCGTTGTGCACGTAATTCGGGAACTTGTCGAGCAAGGTTCGTAAAAAGGTCGCCACGTCGGAGGTTGCCGCCAGCCGCCCCACGGCATCCACGGGCGGGATGCGGCTCAAGTACCGGTGCAGCGATGCGAGCCGATCGAGCGGGTGACGAATCGGGCAGCAATCGAAGATCGTCGTGCGCGGAATCTCCGGCAGCGGGAAGGAGAAGTGATGACTCGTCAGCGCGCGTGCGGACGGCTCCCGGGCGAGCGTCTCCGCGATGTCGGCGGCGTCGATTCTGCCGTCGCTATCGGCCCGGTGGATGGCGAAGAACGCATCACCGAACTCGCGCTCGAGGACCGACTCGATCGTCGAGCCCGCGTTTTTCATGATGTGGTAGTGAACGATGACGTTGCGAAACGCAAACGCCTCGAGGATGATCGTTCTCGGCACCGTGATCTGGTTCGTGCTCGCCGGGGCGCCGCGCGTCCCGCCGGTCGCGGCGTTTCCAACCAGCCGTTCATGTACGCTCGTACCGGGGGCGGGAGTCTTTCGCGACCCGCCCGAACACGGCGGGCCGTCATGGCACAGCACCGATGGCTCGTCACGGGTGGGCTCGGTTTCATCGGGTCCGCATTCGTCCGGCTCGCCTTGCGGGAGCGGACGGACGTCGCCGTGACCGTGCTGGACGCGATGACCTACGCGGGCAACGCGGCCAACGTCGCCGAGGTCGCCGCCGACCGGCGCTACCGCTTCGTCAAAGGCGACATCGCCGATGCCGCGGCCGTCGCCGCGGCGGTCGGCGAAGGGGTCGACGCGATCGTCAACTTCGCGGCCGAATCACACGTCGACCGTTCGATCCTGGATCCCGAGGCGTTCATCCGGACCGACGTCATGGGGACGCACGTCCTGCTCGAGGCGGTCCGCCGCCACGGGATCGCGCGCTTTCTCCAAGTGTCCACCGACGAGGTGTACGGTGACATCGAGCTCGGCGCGTCCGTCGAAGCCGATCCGATCCGCCCGCGCAGCCCATACGCGGCGTCCAAGGCGGGCGGCGACCTTCAGGTGCTCGCCTACCACGCCACGTTCGGGACCCCCGTCCTCATCACGCGCGGCTCGAACACCTACGGGCCTTACCAATATCCGGAAAAGCTGATCCCGCTGTTCGTCACCAACCTGCTCGAAGGCGAGCAGGTGCCGGTGTACGGGGACGGGCTCCAGGTGCGCGACTGGCTCTACGTCGACGACCACGTGCGCGGTATCGCGCACGTGCTGGAGCACGGCGTCTGCGGCGAGGTCTACAACCTGGGCGGCGGCAACAGCCGCACCAACCTCGAGATCACCACGGAGCTGCTGCGGCTGACCGGCCGTGACTGGGAGGCGAGCGTCCGCCACGTGAGGGACCGGCCCGGCCACGACCGCCGGTACGCGCTCGACGCGTCCAAGGCGCGTGCGCTCGGCTGGTCGCCCACCGTCGACTTCGCGAACGGCCTCACGGAGACGGTGGCCTGGTACCGCGCCCGCGAGGACTGGTGGCGCCCGATCAAGTCGGGCGAGTTCCGCGACTACTACCGCCGACAGTACACGCAGCGCTGAACGCAGAAGAGACGAAGACGTGAAGGGCATCATCCTCGCCGGCGGACTCGGGTCGCGGCTGCGGCCGCTGACGAAGGTCACGAACAAGCATTTGCTGCCGATCTACGACCGGCCGATGATCTACTATCCGCTCCAGACCCTGTGCGACGCCGGGATTCGGGAGATCATGATCGTCACCGGCGGGAACAACGCCGGTGATTTTCTCAAGCTCCTCGGCAACGGACGGGATTTCGGCCTGCCGCACATCGCGTACACGTACCAGGACGGCGAGGGCGGGATCGCCGACGCGCTCAAGCTCTGCGAGCACTTTGCCGCCGCCGACTCCGTCGTCGTCATGCTCGGCGACAACATCATTCAGAACAGCATCTCGCAGCACGTGCGGCGCTTCGAGCAGCAGCCTTCGGGTTGCCGCCTGCTGCTCAAGGAGGTCGAGGATCCCGAGCGTTTCGGCGTCGCGGAGTTCGACGGAGACCGGATCGTCGGAATCGAGGAGAAGCCCAAGGTTCCGAAGAGCACCTTCGCGGTGACCGGTATCTACATGTACGACAACCGCGTCTTCGAGTTCGCGCGCGCGCTCAAGCCATCGGCGCGCGGCGAGCTGGAGATCACGGACGTGAACAACGCGTACATCGCCGCCGGCGATTGCTACTACGACGTGCTCGACGGTTGGTGGACCGATGCCGGACAATTCGAATCGCTCTACCGTGCCACCCAGCTCGTCGCCGAGGAGCGGATGAAAAAGGCGCTCGCGCCGGCGTGAGCGCGAACCGCATCGCCATCGTCGGCGGTTCGGGGCAGCTCGGCAGCGCGCTGCGCGATCTGCTGCGCGACCGCGAGCTCGTCGTACCCGCGCACGCGGACGTGCCGCTGGAACGAACCGACGCGCTCGCGCGGCTGCTGGACGACGTCCGGCCGGACGTGCTGATGAACTGCGCGGCGTTCCACAACGTCGACCTCTGCGAGCGTGAACCGCAGAACGCGTTCGCGGTGAACGCGCTGGCCGTCGACCGCGCCGCCGAAGCATGTGCCGCGCGCGACATCGCGTTCGCGACGATGAGCACCGACTACGTGTTCGCCGGGACGCTGGGGCGCGCGTACCGCGAGGACGATGCGGTCGGCCCGCTGACCGCGTACGGCGCCTCGAAAGCGGCCGGAGAATTCTTGACCAGGCGGCACGGCGCGCGGCATTATATCGTGCGCACGAGCGGCGTTTTCGGTACCGTCGGCACCTCGAACAAAGGCTACACCCTGATCGATCGCGTGCTGGTGCAGGCGGCGCGCGGCGAGACGACCCGGATGACGGCGGACATGACGTACTCGCCGTCGTACGCGCCGCACGTCGCGCGCGCGATCCGAGACGTGCTCGACCGTGAAGCATACGGCACGCATCATGTCACGAACGCCGGCGCGGTGACGTGGTACGACTTCGTGCGCGCGGCATTCGGCAAAGCCGGTTTCGCGGACGCTCCGCTGGAGCCGATCGCCTACGCGTCGCTGGGGAACCCGGTTCGGCGCCCGATGTACTCCGCGCTCGAAAACACGACGTTCGCCCGGGCCGCAATCGCGCCGATGCCCGCGTGGAACGACGCGCTGGACGAGTTCCTGGCCGCGCGGACTGCGCGGCCCGTGGCGGCGCGCGGCTGACATGCACGTTCTCGTCACCGGCGGCGGCGGCTACATCGGGCTCGAATTGTGCCGGCAACTGCTCGAGCGGGGCGACACGGTGCGCGTCGTCGACCGGTTCTTCTTCGGCGAGGTGCCGCTGCGCGAGATGGCGGAGCACAGCGCTGGCGCGCTAACATACGTACACGGCGACGTGCGCGAGTTCGAGGACGCGTGGTTGGCGGGAATCGACGGCGTCTCGCATCTGGCCGGGCTCTCGAACGATCCGACGGCGGAGTACAACCCCGAGGCAAATTGGCAGATGAACGCGGTTGCGACGGAGCGGCTCGCGCAAGCGTGCCGCGACCGAAAAATCGCGCGTTTCGTCTTCGGCTCGTCGGCGTCGCTGTACGACGGACTCGGCCCTGGGATGTTCGACGAGCACACCGCGGTCGAGCCGCGCGGCGCGTACTCGATCTCCAAGAAATACGCCGAGGACGCGCTGCTGCGCCTCGCCGGTGAACGCTTCGCGCCGACGATCCTGCGCCAGGGAACGGCCTACGGCTGGTCGCCGCGCATGCGGTTCGATCTCGTCGTGAACACGTTTCTCAAAGACGCGGTCACGGTCGGCAAGCTGTATCTGCACGGCGGAGGTTGGCAATGGCGTCCGCTGGTCGACGTGAGCGACATCGCGCGGGCGCACGTCATCTGCCTCAACGCGCCGATCGAACTGGTGGGCGGCGAGCTGTTCAACGTCACGCAGGAGAACTACCAAGTTCGCCAGTTGGCGATGCTGGTCGCGGGCTCGCTGTCGCTGCGCGGACGCCACGTCACGTTGGAAGAAGCTCCGCTGCCCAAGCTGGTGCGCGACTACCGGATGTCCAATTTGAAGATGACCCAGCGCCTGGGCTTCACGCCTGCCGTTACCGTGCTGGAGTCGATCGACGTCATGCTGCGGAAGCTGCCGCTGGACGACGTGGGGTGGTTGGCGAATCCGCGCTGGTACAACATCGTGTGGATGGGCGTGCTCGAAGAAGTCCACGCCGCCCAGCGGGAGTTCGATTCGATCTACTGAGAGGACTGCCGGAGCGGAAAGGCAAACGAATGTTTACCTTGTTGAAGACCGCGGGCGAGCACATCGCAACGGACCTGCGAGCGGTCCTCCGATACGAACATCTGCATCGCTACGCATTGTGCGGCGACCTCGTCGACGGCAAAGACGTGCTCGTTGTCGGTGCGGGCGAGGGGTACGGCTGCGCGATGCTCGCGCGAACCGCGCGTTCGGTGGTAGGCGTGGACGGTGCGGGCAACGCAGTGCCGTCCGCCCGCCGCCGTTTTTATCGGCCGAACCAGCGCTCCATGGAAGCGCCGTGCACCACGCTCCCGGTGGCGGATGCAGCGGTCGACGTCGTGGTGTGTTTCGATGCGATCGAGCGCACCGACCGGCACGACGAGTTGCTCGCGGAGATCCGCCGCCTCCTCAAGCCCGACGGCATCCTCGTGATCGGATCACCCAACCAGCAAGGTCGACCCGGCGAAGGAGCACACGATGCGTTTCGCGCGGGGCAACTGTATTTCGACGACTTTGCGGCGCTGATTCAACGCTACTTCGCCAACGTCACGTATCATGGACAGAGGCTCGCGGCGGCTTCGTTCGTGTACCCGTTGGCACCCGACCGCGACGGCTTAGTGACGCCCTACATGGGGAGCGTCGAGCGCGTCGAGCGCCGCTTGACCTCGCTCAAGTCGCCGGGATATTTCATCGCGTTGTGTACCGTTGCGCCGCGCGGAGCGGACGGCATCCAATCGCTGTTCATCGACGCCGAAGAAGATCTGCTCCAAATCCTCGAACAAGAGCGCGACGAGCTCGCCGAGCGCTGCGATGAGCTCATTCGCCGGCTCGCCGATCCGGCTGCGCTGAGCAGCGACGGTGCGCTCCAGGCGCTGCCGCGCGCGAGCGACATCATCGAGCCGGCGCCCGAGCACACGACCTACGTTTCGCCGGTCGGCGTCGCGACGCCGGCGGGCGAATGGCCGCAGCCGGCCGGACCCGCGTCCCATTACGTGCAGATCGGGCCGGAACTCGGCGCCGCGCGCGCGGAGATCGAACGCCTGCGCAATCTCGCGGCCGACCTGGACAGTCAAATCGCTTTTCAAGCAACCCGCTTGCTGGAGCGCGCGGACGAGATCTGGTCGGCGGAGCGCCGGATCGCAAATCAGTCGGACGCGCTCATAAAGGTTCAGCGCGATGCCGAGATCCGGATCGCCGAAAGCGACCAAGCAGCGGCGCTACTCACGGAGCGGGCAGCGGCGACGGCGCGCGAGCTCGTAGCCGCGACCGCTCGGCTTTACGACCTCGAACGAGCGCTGGAAGATGCGCGCAACACGCGCGCCGCCGAATCGCAAGCGCTAGCGGCGCTACGGCGCGACGACGCGGAATTTCGCATTGCGCTGAGCACGATGTCGAGCGAGCTCGACCGGTGGCGGTCGCGCGCCGAGGCTGCGTTCGCCGAAGCCGCACGGAGCAAACGGGCGCTGGAAGACGCGCAAAACGTGCTCGCGGCCGCCACAGCGTCGCGTGCCTGGCGGCTTGCCAACTGGCTGCATCGTCGGGGTGGCGGCGCGCGCCCGTGACCGTGCCCGACGTCGTTGCGGGCGTGCCCGTCCGGGCGATCGCATTCTACCTTCCGCAGTACCACCCGATCCCCGAGAACGATGCGTGGTGGGCCGCGGGTTTACCGAGTGGACGAACGTCGTACGCGGTCGCCCGCAGTTTCCGGGCCACGAGCAGCCGCATCTGCCGGGCGAGCTCGGCTTTTACGACTTGCGCCTGCCTGAGTCGCGCGAGCGCCAAGCCGCGCTCGCGCGGTCACACGGAATTCACGGTTTCTGCTATCACTACTACTGGTTCGCAGGTCGCCGCCTGCTGCACCGCCCGCTCGACGAGGTTCATCGGGTCGGCACGCCGGATCTGCCGTTTTGCGTCTGCTGGGCCAACGAGAACTGCCACAACGACTTCCGGTATCGCGCGCCGGTCGACTTGGCCGTACGCCCACACTGCCACAGTATATCGCGCGGAAGGGCGCCGAAGCGGACTTCATCCCGTTCAACAAGTGCCTGCGCACGTCGCGCCGGTCAGGGACGCCTGCGCCGGCGATAAGACCTCGTGATCCAGGATCAGCGCCGGCCGAGTTGGCGCCAGGCGGCGTAATAGAGCGACACGAGTCGCCACGCCCGAGAGCCCTGAATGCGGTCGATTTTGGTCTGGAGCTCGCGGCACCTCAAGTCGGCATTCGCTAGCGCGGCCTTCAGCGTTTCTGCCCGCGCTAGGGACGCACGCGCACGCTCGTCCGCGAGCGCGCGTGCCGCTCGGCTCTCCTCCGCCGTTCGGAGGACAGCGGCGTTGAGCGCGCTTCGTTTCTCGCGCTCGGAGTCGAGCGAGACGGCGAGCTCCTGCAACTCCGCCGCGCGAGCCGCCGCAAGGCGCTCGCGGTCCTCCGCTAGCTTGCGCGCCTGGCGTGTCTCCTCCGCCGACCGGGCGAGGGCCGCCTCGATCGTCCGTCGGCCCTCCCGTTCCGACCGGGTCTCCTCGGCGGCCCGGGCGAGGCCGGCCTCGAGCGCGCTTCGCGCCTCGCGCTCGGATTGAAGCGAGCTGGCGAACTCCAGCCGTTCGAGTTCGACGCTCGCCAATGTCCAGCTCGGCCGCTCGAAAGCGGGGTCCACAGCGAAGGCCAGTTCCTCTCCGCGCACGAGGACCTGAAAGCTTAGCTCCTGGGCCTGGAACGCGCAACGGCGCCTGGCGTCAATCCCAGCGCGGTCGAAGAGCTCCTGTGGGTCGAGGACCGCCGCGACGAGATCGTGCCTCTTCACGAGGAACTGCTCGAGCCCCCGGGAGGTCACGAACTCCGCCGAGACCGGCTCGGACCGGCGCCATTCTACATCGATGAGCCACCAGACGCCCGCCGCATCCCGGATCAAGTTGTCGAGGTTCAGGTCTAAGATTCCCGACGTGAGCACCGGGCCTCCCATGCCGTCGTCCCCGAAGGCGGCGCGACCTTCGGACGCGACCGACAGGTCACGCACCAGCCGGGCGAAGACGTCGACCGCCGCGCGGGCCCCGTCCCGATCACGCCGCAGAAGCGCTTCGGCCAGAATCGTCTCGAGGCTCGTGCCCGCCACGTAGCGTACCTCCGCCTCCCCGGCGCGGAGCGCTGCGGGCGGGACACGGAGAAGACCCGCGAGCCCCTTGAGCGCCTGGTGATGCGCGACGATCTCCGCGACGTGGGCGGCGCCGGAGGGCTCGAGCGCGCGCTTTCGGACGACGGTCCCCTCGCCCGTTTCCACGATGCGCGTCTCGATGCGGTACTGGGGCAAACGGCTTCGTGAGTAACGCGCGAGGATCACGTCTTCGGGCGCCATCCCTTGGACTGCGCGCGCGCCGCCGCGACGCGCGACGACGAGGAAGGAGTTCGCGAAGAACGCGAACGCCCCACTTCCCGCGATCCCGTCGAGCACCGCGCGCTCATCGAAGAGACGGAGCCGCTCGCGGTCCCAACTCGGGAACGACCGGGCGATCTCGCCCGGCTGGACGGGTCGCGCCTCCGAGTAGATGCACTCCGGAAGCTTGTAGTCCGGCATCGGGTAGAAGAAACGCGCGGACGGGAAGCCGGCGCGCCGCAGGAGCTCTTCGAGTTCCCAGCGGCTGAACGTCCGCACCCCGCTGTTCCGGAGGTATCCTTCGAGGCCGTCGAACCGCAGGCCCGTGTGGTCCTCCGACGCGCCGGCCCAATACTTGAGCCCGAACCGGTTTTCGATCGCGATCAGCAGCGTACCGCCGGGCGCGAGGTGCGCCCCAACGACGTCGAGCAGGGTCGCGGCCGGATCCGGTCCCGACATGAAGCTCGGTGCGTATTCGAGCACACCTACGAGCGTCGCGAGGTCGAACGCCTCGCCTATTGGGAGATCCCGGACGTTACCAACGGCGATCGTGAGGTTCCGGCGAGCCTGATGACGCGCTTGGATGATCTCGGCGCGCTTTCGCGAGAGTTCGAGCGCCATGACGGCGCGCGTTCGCTCGCACAGGAGGCCGGTCAGTGCGCCGCACCCGGCGCCGACCTCGAGAACGCGCGACGACGGATCGAAAGGGAACCACTCGAGCAGGTTCCGGCGAACCTCCGATAGGTGGTAGAGCGCGGGCCAGCTCCGGTCGAGCGCGAGGATCTCCGTGGGAGTTTCGCCGCGGCACAGACCGGCGAGGATGATATCCTCTACCGCTCCGTCGCTGTACGAGTCGCGGCCCACCCCCGGTAGCTTTATCAGTGGGGCCCTCTCCTCGGCGCGCATCAGGCAGCTCGGGGTGCCTACGAACGCCGCCGACCGCAGTCGACGACGTGGGCGTTGCGAGGCCATGAGATCAACCAATCGGCGGCCGCGGACATCTCCGCGGTAAAGTCCATCGAGCGAGCTAAATGGCGACCCTCGTGCCCGATCGCACGGTCGGCGTCGTCGTTTGTACGCACGAAGCATACCTTTTGATCAAAATCGGATAGGTCCGCCTTGACGGGGACGTAGTGAACCCAAGGTTTCAGCCGCTGGTTGTACCATTCGCGAAAACCCTGCTCGGAATCGCTGTCCGCGCTTACTAGCCAGTCTTGGCGAAGAAGCATCGTTCGATTACTTCGTTCTGGCATCGCCCGAACAGGAAGGGGCTCCGCAGCTGCACGGCCAGCGGAGCGTGCCCGACGAGCGCTCGAAACTCGAGCGCCATCGCGTCCCAGATCGTTGGGCCGTCTTGCGTCTCGCTGCGGCGCACGCCGCCGGCCCTGGTCGAGTTGCCGTAGTGCACCTGGTGAAACGTCCCTTCGCCGATCAGCACGACGGGAGTGATTGCTTCGTCTTTGACGACGCGCTCGAAGAACTCGAAACTCGCAAGGCCGCCGCCACGGTAACGAAACCCTTCGTGAAAGCCTCCCAGACGCTCGAAGCTGGAGCGATGCATCACGAATGCCGTGGCCTCGGGAAACGGGGAAAAGACGCCCTCGCGATGCGATTCGCCGCGGGCGCAGATCTCGAAGAGCCGGTACCCGTCGTCGGGCCACCCGATTTCCGCGAGCAGTTGATCCTCGACCTCTGGCCCGTAGCCCTTCGTCAGCGAGACTTGCTGCGTCTCGTGGCCGAGATGAAAGCCCATCGCTGCGACGAACACGTCGTCTGCCAGACGCATCGCTTCGAGCCCGCGTGCGAGCAATCCGGGGCTTGCGAGTCGCGCGCCGTCGATGAGCACGGCGAGTCGCGAGCCGCGCGCCGCCGCGATGCCCGCGTTGATCGCCTCGCACGGAGACGGGTTCCCGGGCGGAAACCGGATGATCCGTACGTCAGCCGCGACGCCTTTGAACCAATTCGCGTCGACGGGTTCGCTCGAACCGTTGTCAACCACGATGATCTCGACGCGCGACGGATCGATCCCGCATTGATAGGGCGGCGAAAGCGAGCGAACCGTCCGCGAAATCTCACGGCGCAGGTCGTGAGCCGACACGACGACAGAAATATGGACCATTGCCGGGGTCGCTTCGACCGGCCGGCGCCGAGACCCGCTCCTAGTCGCGTCTTGCCATCCGTTGCGGCGAAGAAGCAGGGAAACGATCGAGCCGCTCCTCGATTTCGCACCAGCCGCGCTGCGTCAGCCTTCGGATGCGCTCGGCGCACGCGGGCGTGGCCCGTAATGGTTCGGCGCGCTCACCGATGAGACGGTCCAGCTCGAGGACGAGCGCAGCGGCGGCAGCCTTTGGTTCGTGCGGTAAGTCATACCGGTTCACAATGCGCATCACCTCGACGCCCGGTCTGCGGAGCGAGGGGTGCACGTCGGGCGGGTTGTCCGAGGGCGCCTCGGCACCGAGCGCGCGGAAGATGCGCTCGACGATGTCCGGGCCGTACCGGAAGAGCCGCACGCTTCCAGCGCCGATCACGGCTTCCACTTCGAAAACGAAACCCAGATAGTCGAGGCGCTGGACGAACCACTCGATGTCGAGGATTTGCTCCAATCCGATGTCGAGCCCGTACGCGGGTGAGTACAGCCGGGGGTTGCGTAGCAGCTGCGCGTACTGGCTAAGTGCGAAATCGAGCGGCTCGCGAAAACATGTCCACATCTCGAGCTCGAATATTGTGCCGAGATGCCGGAGCAGGGCCTTCCCCTCCGGTGGATAGTCCCACCAGCCGTTGAACAAACCCTCGGCCGACAAGACGATCGTTCGCGTCTCGGGTGGAGCGGAGGCCACGATCTCGTCGAACGCCTGCGCAAGTGCGCCGGCGTCGGCACTGCCCAAGAATTGGACGAGATAATGGTGCTTCTTCTTAACGGGATCGACGCGCATCGGAGGATACCATATACCGTGCTCGATCAGCGCGTCGCCGTGGCGGAAGAGCGCCTGCTGCAGCGCCGTGGTCCCGGTCTTCGGCGTACCCGCGTGGAGTACCAGGCGTGGGATCTTCGCAAACGCTCGCACCCATCGAGCACCGGCTACCGCCAACGCATTCTCATGTCCCAGTGCTGGGAGTTCCGTGCCGGCGCGAGCCTGCTTGTAAAGCGCAAAATACGGCCCATCGGACGGTTCTGAGCCGAGGGCGTTCAGCGTGTCGACGGCGCCGTCGACGTTGGGGTCGTGCAGGAAAGACGAGACGAGTCCGAATCTATCGAGGCGACGCCTGTAGCGCACTGCCCGGATCGGCTCGTGGGCGTCGTACGAGCGAGGCCAGGATCGGGCGTCGAGCGCGAAGCTATCGTTGGCAGTGAGGTGAGCGATCGGAGCGCCGACGGCGGCGAGGGCGAGAGCGAGCGACAGCTCCTCGATGCACTGGTCCGGATCCGCCGCCGCGGCGAGTTCCGGGATCGCCGTCACGAAGGGGGCGAACCGACGCCATGTCGCGCAGAGCTCTGCAAGGAGCGCCCGCGGAACGTAGAGCAGACCGGTGTCGAGTTGCGTCGCGATGACGTACGCTCGATTTTCGTCGCACGGAGCCGATGGCGGCAACGCAACGTTCGCCGCCCGAAAGGTGCGTTCGACGAATTCCGGGGCGAGGGTTGCGTCGTCAAGGAGCTTCCCCGATATCTGCGAGGGCGTCGTCAGTGCTGCGGTGACGGCCGTGCCGGGGGAGAACAGCCACGCCCCTGCGACGTCGTGAAGCACGAGTTGGGCCAGCGCCGCCAGTTGCCGCAGCACACCGCTCCCAATGGACCGATCGGCTCCCTGCTCAAACACGCTCACGGTGCATCCGTCCCGAATGAGCGGCGCGGTCAGCTCAGGGTCGAGATCGGACCCGCAATGGATCACGACGTCCCCGACCGCGATGCCGGCGTTGCGGATCAGCGATCGAACGAGAAGCTCCGTTTCGAACGGCGCGTCGCCGTCCGGTTCGAGGAGCAGCGAGGCGACGAACCGGCGAGACGGCGTCACGGGCAGGTCTGTCACAGGCTCACCATCTGCACGGCGCGTTCGATCTCGCGGCGCTTGTCGTGAGTCGCCACGACGACGGAAGGATCGATCATCGCCGGGTCGCTTCGACCGGCCCGCGCCGGAAAGCCTTCCGACAAAATCCGCGGCGAGCTTCCGCTGAGCCCGTCGCGGATTCGGGTCGTGTCGAAGACGTTTAGAGTCTTTGCGGCAAACTTGTGCGCCCATGCGGCGCTCGCAGCGAGCAAAGGATTTGCGCGCGGGGCAATGTTGCCGTTGCCATTCGCGATCACAGGCTGTTCCGGATCGAAGGTATCGGCGGCGGCGGAGATCTCGGTCGGCTCGAGCTCCGGAGGGCCATCGACCGACGACCGTGCCGGCTACCGCAGCACCGGTGGACTTTCAGCCAACCTCGGCGCGATTCACAGCATCGCGGCACGGCATGGCTCAGCCTTCGAGGGCCGACGAATGATCTTCCCGCGTGCGCCCGGAACGTCCCGGGGCGTGAGCGCCGCATTTGAAGTCTTCCAGCTGGAGCGCATTGTGGACGAGAGCGGAACGATCCACGTGGGCGAGCTCACCTCCCGCGGCACGGGATCGTTCGACCGATTCTATTTCATCACCGACGTCCCGTGGGGCGAACGGCGCGGCGGACACGCGCATCGGGCGCAGCACGAATATGTCATCTGCCTGCGCGGCAGCGTAACGGTACACATCGAAGCGCGCGGTAGGCGCGATGCAGTCGAGCTGTCCGACCCGGGGCGCGCGCTCTACCTGCCCGCCGGATACTGGCGCGACCTCGTCGACTTCTCCGCCGACGCGGTCATCGCCGTCCTCGCATCGCACCCGTTCAGCGAAGCGGACTACATCCGGGATCTCGATGATTTTCACCGCTGGGAGGCGGGCATCGCGTGACGCCCGTCCGCTACGTGAACCTGCAACGTGCGGCCGAGCGATATGAAGCCGAACTCTTGCGGGTGCTCGGAACCGTCGTCCGATCGGGGACGTACATCGGCGGGGCCGAGCTCGCGCGTTTCGAAGCCGAGTTTGCGGCCTTCTGCGGCGTTCGGCATGCGGTCGGCGTCGCGAACGGCCTCGAAGCCCTGGAGCTGACGCTGCGCGCGTGGGGCATCGGCCCAGGCGACGAGGTGATCGTTCCGGCGAACACCGCTATCCCTACCGCACTCGCGGTCACGCATGCCGGAGCCGAGGTCGTGCTCGCCGACGTCGAGGACGATACCGGACTGATCGATCTCGCCTCGGTCGAAGCGCACGTGATGCCGAAGACGCGCGCGGTGATCCCCGTTCATCTATACGGGCATCCGTGCGACATGACAGCGCTTCGAGTCCTCGCGGAGCGTCATGGACTGCTGATCCTCGAGGACGCGGCCCATGCGCACGGCGCGCTGTTCGAAGGCCGGCGCTGCGGAGCTCTAGCCGATGCGGGCGCGTTCAGTTTCTACCCGACGAAGAATCTGGGGGCATTCGGCGACGGCGGCTGCGTGACCACCGGCGACAACGCGCTCGCGGCACGTATACGGTCGCTGCGAAATCTCGGTCTCACGACGAATTATCAGCACGAGGTGCGCGGGTTCAACAGCCGCCTCGATCCGCTGCAGGCGGCGGTCCTGCGGTGGAAGCTGCCGCATATGGATGCGTGGAACGCGCGCCGCCGCGATCTGGCCGCCCTGTACCTGCGTGAATTGGACGATGTGAACGGGGTGACGCCGCCTACGGTGCGGCCGTGGGCCAAACCGGTGTGGCACGCCTTCCCGGTGCGCGTTCACGACGGGTTCCGCGACGACGTGGAAAGCGCGCTGCGAGAAGCCGGAATCGAGACGAATGTGCACTATCGCGTGCCGATCCATCTGCAAGGCGCATACGTCGGAAGATGGGCACGCGGCGCCTTCCCAGTGAGCGAGCGCCGAGCGCTCGAGCTGCTCAGCTTGCCGCTCGACGCCTTTCACACCGACGACGAGGTCAAACGCGTCGTTGCGGTGCTGCGTGCGTCACTCTACGCTGCCCGGGCGCGTCGCCCACGGGGCTGAAGGGGGACTGCGGTCAGCCTCGTTGTGCGCCTAATCGCCCTGGGCGCTCGTCGAGCAACCAGCATCCCGCGGCGCGCAGCGCACTGATGCGTTCCGACGGATCTTTCGTGCGCTGGACGTGCTTCACGTATGCTTCGCCGCCGGTTGTCGTAGCGCGCTGAAACAGATGATGCGGCAGCATCCCGATCTTCAGTCCTAGCGACTCACAGCTTCCAGGCAGCGTGCGATCGTAGCAGGTAAAGGCGCGTCCGCTCCGCGCGAACCTCTCCGCGAATAGCCCCGCGTCGTTCCAGACGACCCCCTCCTCGTCGAGCATGAAGTTCACTACGAACTGGTCGTCGGTCTCGAGGATGCGACTGCTTCGACGGCGCAGCGCACTGAAAAATGTTTTGGTCCCCGCGCCCGGTTTCGCTCTGAACAGTCCTGTGCAAAGAACGAATCCCCAACGGTCGAGAATTTCCACCGGGTGCAGTACGCCTTGCGAGATCAGGATGTCGAACTCCGACGCGCAGAAGTATTCCGGAATGGGATTCCTTAGCCACAGTGCGTCCACGTCCGAGACGATGAAGTCGATCTCCCGCTCGGCCAGAAAATCCCACACGAGCGCACGCTGAAGCCAGAAGTCCTGCGTCGAGCCGTCGAACTCGCAGCGCGCAGCGCGAACTCCCGCCGACGAGAGCCGGTCCATGAGCGGCTGGTCCATCGCGACGACGAGAAAACGCTCGATCCCGAGCGCTTCCATGTGGCACATCCAATTGTCGAGCAGCAGCGCGTAGGGATCGCTGAGCACGACGACCGGGAGCGCGCCCGACCCGCCGAGCGCCGACGTCGCGCGCGACAGCGCGGTCCGCGACTCGTGTGAAAGCGAGAACTGCCGCGGCACGCCGCTAGACTGCAGCCGACTCACGAGCAGCCGGAAAGAACGCGCGCTCCACCGCTTCGGTCTCGCAGCGCCCGAACAGCAGCGGTTTCTTCAATTGGAGCGAGAGCGGCCGGCGAAGACACGGAAAGATCGACCATCGCCGGGTCGCTTCGACCGGCCCGCGCCGGAAAGCCTGCCGACAAAATCCGCGGCGAGCTTCCGCTGAGCCCGTCGCGGATTCGGATCGTGGCGATGACGTTTAGAGGATGCCGACAGACCCGGTCTTCGAGCCGTCGCCGCCCGTGTTTCCGCCTAGCCAGTTGTTTGTCCCGGTCAGCATCTGACCGGAGGTGTCCACCAGCATGCCGGTGCCGTTGTTGAAGTAGATGCTCGTATTCGTCACCCGCATGATCCCGCTGTTCGTCGCGTGTACGCCGAACACTTGATTGTTCGACACCGTCGACAAATCGACGCTGATCTGGCTGCTGGATCCGTTCGCCTCCACGCCGCCGCCCGCGTTGTTCGAGACCATCGAGTTGTGGACGTTGACGTCGCTGTTTCCGGTCGCCTGAATTCCGATCCCTGATCGCTGGATGGTCGACTTCTCGATGTTGAGACGGTTGGTGCCGCTGCTGGTAAACGCCTTGATTCCGTCGCCCGCGCAGTTTTCGAGGTTCGTGTTGTACATGATGAGATTCATCGAGTTCGCCGGCTGGAAGTTGATGCACTGCTGCGTGAAGTTCTCGATGTCGACGTTTTCGAGGGCGACATTCTTGCCCCGGAGCACGTTGATACCGATCGTGCCGGTCACGCTGAGGGAGCTGGTCCCGTTGATGTCGAGGTTCCGGATCACGACGAAGGGGCAGTTCACGCTGCTGTTGTTGACGATGATCCCCGTGGTGCCGCTCGCCAAAATCGATGCGACCTGCCCGGCTTCGCCGCCGCCGCCGTCGATCTTGATTCCCTTGGTGATTTGTATGGTACCGAACCCGCCCGGATCAAGTGCGTCGATCTCACCGCAATCGGCTGTCTTCGAGATCGCGCCGGGCCACGTCTTACAGGGCGCAGTGCGGCTGCATGGATTCGCATCGTCTCCGACCCCGGAGACCCACGTGCGGGTCGCCTGCGCCTGCGCCTGCGACGTCATCGCGCAGAAACAGACCGCAATCGCCGCAAAGATGAAGAAGATACTACGCTTCATGGAAACCCCTCTTGAAAAACCGGCCAAGCTAAAAGGAGCCGAGGCATGGAAATGGTCGCAGCCCCTTCGTCGGGGTGCTCGCCCGTTCCCTAGCGGAAGGCAAGAAATGTGCTGACTGCGACCTCCTCCGATACGGCGAGCGTACGGCACTGCCATTCCCGCAACCTGGCAATGTTCGGCCGGCCCGGTGCGAGCATAGGGAGCCGCCGAACGTTTTCCCGGCGGAATGGGGGCTCGCACGCGGAAGCCCTCGGTTCTCCCATGCAACTGCGGATCGACTCCGGCGCGGTCGCGCGGGCGCGCCGCCTCGCCGGCGCGATCGTCGACCCGGTCGAACATTTCATCGTTCGCCACTCGACCGTCAGCGTCGAGCGAGCCGTCGCGCGCCTCTGCGGCATCGACGGCGTCGACCGTGAGGGTGTCCCGCTGCCGAATCGCCTGGTCGAGGCGCTTGAGGCGCCGGCGCTCGGGCTGGCTCGCGCGCTCGGTGCCGCGATCGCGGAGACGGGGCGAACGCCGCAGCAGGTCGCCGCAGCGGTCGCCGCGGGCGAAGCGCTCCCCGACCCCGCGCGAACGCCGGATGCGGCGTTGCGCGGCGCGCTTGCGCCGTACGTCGACGCGGGGCTCGCGCGGCTGGACGCCGCACGCCGCACGCGCGACGCGATGCTCGCTCGGCTGCCGCAAGGGCCGGCGCCGCTGCTGTACGTCATCGTCGCGAGCGGTAACATCTACGAGGACCGGACCGCGGCGGTCGCCGCGGCCGAAGCCGGCGCGCAGATCGTCGCGGTCATCCGGTCCACCGCGCAATCGCTGATCGACTACGTCCCGTACGGCGCGACGACCGAAGGCTTCGGCGGCACCTACGCGACGCAGGAGAACTTTCGCATCATGCGCGCGGCGCTCGACGAGGTGTCCGAGCGATTGGGCCGCTACGTCATGCTCACGAACTACGCGAGCGGCTTGTGCATGCCGGAGATCGCGGCGACCGCAGCACTCGAACGGCTCGACATGCTGCTCAACGACTCGATGTACGGGATCCTTTTCCGCGACATCAACATGCAGCGCACGTTCGTCGACCAGCACTTCTCGCGCCAGCTCAACGCGCGCAGCGGGATCATCATCAACACGGGTGAGGACAACTACCTCACCACCGCCGACGCGGTCGAGCAAGCGCCCGCGGTGCTCGCCTCCCAGTTCGTCAACGAAGCGTTCGCGCAGCGCGCGGGCTTGCCGGACAGCCAGATCGGCTTGGGCGACGCGTACGAGATCGACCCTGATCTGGAGAACGGCTTTTTATTCCAGCTCGCGCAGGCGCAGCTCGCGCGCCAGCTCTTCCCGAACGCGCCGCTGAAGTACATGCCGCCGACCAAGCACATGACCGGCAACATCTTCAAGGGCCATCTGGTCGACGCGATGTTCAACCTCACATCCGTGATGACGCATCAGACGATCCATTTGTGCGGGATGCTGACCGAGGCGATCCACACGCCGTTCCTGGGCGACCGCGCGCTCGCGCTCGAGAACGCGCGCTACGTGATGGGGACGGCGCGCGGCCTGGGCGACGAGTTGGAGATCAAGCCGGGCGGCACGATCGAGCGCCGCGCGCGCGAGGTGCTGGCCGGCGCGGTGCGGCTGCTCGACGGCGTGGCCGAACGCGGTCTGATGAGCGCGATCGAAGCCGGCACGTTCGCCGACGTGAAGCGCGCGCGCGACGGCGGCCGCGGCTACGACGGTGTCCTCCTCAAGGACGAGGCGTACTGGAACCCGTTTGCGGAGGCGCTCGCGGACGGTCGATGACGTGAGCGCCGGGACGTCGAAGCGCGGCGCCGACTCGCACAACGGGAAACGTCGTGCGTTCCCCAAGGCAGGAGGGGCCAAGACCGCTCGCGGATTGCACCTTATGTGGCGGCTGCGGCGTCGGCGATGCGTGGTCTACACGTGCCTGTTCGGATCATCCGAGCTGTTCAACGATTTCATCTATCCACGTGACAGCGACATCGACTTCGTTTGTTTCACCGACGATCCGGACCTGCGGTCTGATTTCTGGGAGATCAGGCTCGTCAGCCGCGAGCTCCTCGATCCGACGCGCGCGGCGAAGCGGATCAAAGCGCTTCCCCATCGGTTCTTACCGGAATTCGACTGGAGCTTGTACGTCGACAATACCGTGCGTCTCAAACGGCCGGCGAGTGAACTATTTGAACGCTTCCTCGAACCGGCCCGCTCTCCTCACGTTTGCTTTCGTCATCCGTGGCGTGATTGCGTTTACGATGAAGGGGACGAGGTCATACGGTCCGGATTCGACGACCCCGCGCGCGTCCGTAGTCAAATGAGCTTTTACCGACGGCTCGGTTATCCGGCGCATGCGGGACTCGCAACATCAACCTTCATGTTGCGGCGCCACCACGATCGCGAGCTCACGCCCGTGATGGAGCGCTGGCATCAGCAGGTGCTCTGCTTCTCGTTTCGCGATCAGCTCTCGCTCAATCCGGTGGCCTGGTATGACCGCTTTGAGTTGGGCTATCTCGAGCTCGATTTCGCAGGGTTCGAACTTTTCCAGTGGCCCGTGGTAAAGAACAACGTCCGCGTGCCACGCGACTTCGACGATCAGCGGTATGCCGATTTGAACCCGGACGTCGACTTCGATTGCCGAAAACACTATCTGCTATTTGGGGCCGCAGAGGGGCGCGCCTACAAGTGAGCCGGGCCTGCGTCACAGGTTGGGCCATTCCGTGAAACCGTACGGCGACACGCTCGACGACGGCGCGGTGCAGCTCTCCTTCACGCTGCCGGTCGCGTGGAGCGAGGTCGCCGACGAAGCTGCGTGCCAGCTGGTCGCCAAGATGGGCTTCACCGACGTCGCGGTGGTGGACGGTCGCGCGATCGCCGCCGAATTCTCGTTCTTTGTCGTCTACGCGCGCACGCCGGTCGCGATCGACGTGTCGCAGGTGCACGCGCCCTCGGCGACGCGCGACACGCTCTCGATGGAACAGGTCGACGACCTGATCGCCAAGCGCGTCGGCCGCAAGGTGAGGGTCGCCGGCGCGTGCATCGGCACCGATGCGCACACCGTCGGGATCGACGCGATCCTCAACATGAAGGGCTACAAGGGCGATTACGGTTTGGAACGGTATCGCGGCTTCGAGGTGTTCAACCTCGGCAGCCAGATCGCGGTCGACGACCTCGTGCGCTTCGCGCGGGACCACGCCGTCGACGCGATCCTCGCATCGCAGGTCGTCACGCAAAAGGGGAGCGACATCGCCAACTTCACCGCGCTGGCCGAACTGCTCGAAGCCGAGCATCTGCGCGACCGCATCGTGCTGATCGCGGGCGGACCGCGCGTCACCAACCTGCTCGCCGCCGAGCTCGGCTACGACGCGGGTTTCGGGCGCGGAACGCTGCCGGGTGACGTCGCGACCTTCATCGCGCGGCGCCTCGCGGAACACGTGACGCCGTGAGGCTCGCGACGATCGCACTGGCCGCGTGCACGGCGCTCGCGTGCGGCGCGCCCGCGCTTGCCGTGGATCGCAGCCTCGGCGCGGACGTGCCCAAGCCCGTCGTCACGGGCGCGCCGTGGACCGAAGCCGAGATCAGCGCGCTCGCTGCGAACGTCGACATCGCGCTCGCGAGCGGCACGGCGCTGCGCGGCGCGCACGTCGGCATGTACGCGATCGACGCGCGCGACGGCCGCGTGCTGTTCGAGCGCAACCAGGACGACGCGTTTCAACCCGCGTCGACGTTCAAGCTGCTCGTCGGCAGCGCCGCGCTCGACAAGCTCGGGCCGGAGTTCCGGTTTCGCACGATCGCGTATCCGGGCGCGCCGGTCGTCAACGGCGTCGTCACCGGCTACCTGATGCTGCGCGGCAGCGGTGACGTGCTGCTCGACGACAAGGCGTTGGCGGAGCTTCCCGCGGCGCTTCATGCGGCGGGGATCACGGCGGTGCACGGCGTGTCGTTCGACGAGCGCGGCGGACTGCCGCGCTATCTGCCGGGCTGGTCGTGGGACGATTTTCCGTGGTACTACGCCGCGCCCGTGACGCAGCTCGGCCTCAACGACAACCGGGTGACGCTGCGGGTCACGCCGGGCGCCGCGCCCGGCGCGCGCGTCACCGTGACTGTCGATCCGTGGGGGACGGTCTGCTATCCGAACGAGTCGTGCAACAACCACGCCGACTTGGGTTTCGCGATACGCGTCCTCGCGACGACGGGTGCACCGGGCAGCGACGGCACGCTCGACGTCGTGCGCACGAATATCGACTCCGGTTGGCCGGACGAGGTCACGCTGGTCGGAACGCTCGCCGCCGGAGCGAAGCCCGAAAACCTCTCGATCGCGGTTCCCTATCCGCCGCGTTACGCTGCCTTCGCGGCGCAACGCGCGCTGACCGCCGCCGGCTTTCGCGTGTTGCCGGACGTCATCTCCAACTCGAGCGGCGATGCCCGAGCGGAGCCCAAGGCGGTATGGACGCACGACTCCGAACCGCTGCGCGACATGCTTGCCGATCTCTGGCTGCCCAGCGACAACGTGTTGGCCGAAGAGCTTCTGCGCGCGCTCGGTGCGAAGCCGCCGGAATTGCAGGGAAGCACCGGCGATGGGATCGCGTTCGAGAAGAGCTGGCTCAAGACGCTCGGCGTCGACGCCGGCGCGATCGCGATCGACGACGGCAGCGGCCTGTCGACGTACGACCGCATCACGCCGCACGATCTCGTCATCGTCCTCAAGCACGACTGGGACGGTCCCGGCCGCGACGTCGTGCTCGACGCGCTGCCGATCGCCGGCGTGCGCGGCACGCTCAAGTCCGCATATATCGGCACGCCGGCCGAGAAGAAGATCTTCGCGAAAACGGGCTCGGTCTCGCACGTCAGCACGCTCGCGGGCTACGCGGCGAACGCCAAGCACGGCGCGGTGATCTTCGCGTTCCTGGTCGACGACTGGGTGGGCGAAAGCGCGGCGCTGCGCGAGCTGCGCGGCCGCGTGCTGACGCGGTTCGTCGAGGACTGAGTGCTCGGCGCACACTTCGAGGCGGAGATCCGCGAGCAGCCCGACGTGTGGCGCCGCATCGCCGCGTCGGACGGCGCGCAGCGCTTCGCGGCGTCGGTCGCGGGGCGCGACGTGCTGTTTCTGGGCAGCGGGAGCTCGCTGTTCGTCGGGATGCTCGGCGCGCTCGCGTTTCGCCGGCGCGGGATTCGCGCGTTCGCGCTCGCGGCGACCGAGGCGCGCTTCGACCGCAACGCCTACACCGACGCGTGCGTCGTCGCGCTGTCGCAGAGCGGGCGTTCCACCGATTTGCTCGACGCGATCGACATGCTCGCCCCGTCGCGGCTCGTCGCGCTCACGAGCGACGCCGCGTCGCCGCTGGCCGCGCGCGCCGACATCGTCATCGACTCGCTCGCCGGTCCGGAACGCGCGGTTCCCGCGAGCAAGAGCGTCACCTCCATGGCCGCGATCTTGCTGTGGGCCGCGGCGCTGACCGGCGGCAAGCGCAACCGCACCGCCGCGACGCTCGAGCAAACGGCCGCGGACGTGCGCGACTGGCTCGACGGCGACGGCGTGGGTGACGTCGTCGCCGCGGCGCGCCGCATCGCACGCCGCCGCGCCGTCGCCGTGGTCGCCGCCGGATACGGCGTGCCCGTCGCGTACGAGCTCGCGCTCAAGATCAAGGAGGCGAGCTACGTGCACGCGGAGGGATTCCCGGCCGGCGAGTTTCGCCACGGCAGCTCCGCGATGCTGGACGCGTCGACCGCGATCATCGGGATCGTCGACGAGGCGTCGCGCGACATCGTGCACCGCCCGCTCGCCGAAGCGGCCGAGGCCGAGGCGGCGCGCTACGTGATCGGCGCGCGCAGCGGCGACGTCCCGCTGCTGGGGCCGGCGACGGGCGAGGCGTTCAACACGCTCGCCTGGCTGGTCGCCGGACAGTATCTCGCCCTGAGCATCGGGCGCGCGAACTACGTCGAGTCCGACGCGCCGCGCGGCCTGCACAAATGGGTCGGCTGACCGCCAGCATGCAGGTATGAAGAAAGTCTGAGGGCAACGACCCTAGGCGGACGCGCGTCAGATGACGTCGTTCGCTTTGCTATTGTCGTCACGCGAAACGCCGGTGCGCGGGAGCAGGCCGAACCGTGACGGGAGGACTCATGCCGAATCTCGCTCGCGTCGGAATCTGGCGCTTCACCTGCGCGATGCTCGCCGCGCTGTTCGTGGCGATCGCGCTCGCCGGCCCCGCGTCGGCGGCGACCACGGGGACCATCTCGGGGACGGTCACCGACACCGCCACGAAAAAACCGCTGCCCGGTGCCACCGTGACCGCTTCCGCACCGAGCGGCCGCGGGACGGCGACCACCGACGCGAACGGCTTCTACAACCTCTACAACCTCGCGCCCGACACGTACACCGTGTCGATCACGATCAAGGGCTACGACGACGTCGTGACGTCCGGCGTGACCGTCGTGCAGGACCAGAACGTCCGCATCGACCAGACGCTCGCGCGCTCGCTCAAGACGATCGGCCGCGTGTCCGCGCGCAGCGCGAGCAATCTCGTGCAGCCCACCCAGACCGCCGACGTGTACAACGTCTCGCCGCAGCAATTGGGCGCGGCGGTCGGCGTCGGCGGCCACCGCTCGCTGTACGACGTGATCCAGACGGCGCCGGGCGTCACGTCGACGGGCGTCGCCGGCCGGCCGCGCATCCGCGGCAGCGACGTCGGCGACGTCGCGTGGGAGTACGACGGCATCCCGATCAACGACCGCCTCACCGGCCTGTTCACCACGAACCTCTCCGTGGTCGGCACGCAGAATCTCGAAGTGTACACCGGCGGCTACAACGCGCAGTACGGCAACGCCGCGGCCGGCATCATCAACTCGGTCGTCAAGCGCGGCACGCGCCCGGGCTTCGGCAGCCTGACGTACACGTCGCAGTTTCCGACGTCGGAGCACGACATCGTCGCCGAATATGGCGGCGCCACGCCCAACAACAAGTTCAGCTGGTACGCGTCGCTGGACTACAGCAATTCAGACTCCGTGTTCGCGAACGGGTACCAGCCGTTCGTCGACGCGCAGGCCCTGACCGCGCGCGACAACACGGCTTCGACCATCTCCTCGCGCGACGGCGTGGTGAACCTGCACTGGCGCCCGACCGACCGCGACGACATCCAGTTCCTCGCGCAGACCGGCAATCAGAAGCTGCCGTTCAACAAAGGGCTCACCGATGCGTCGGGGATCCTCGGCATCACGCAGTGCCAAGGCGTGGTGGTATCCGGCGGCGCGATCACGAGTCCGGGCGTGAGCAGCACCGGGCAGCCGTGCCAAGTCCCGGTCGTGACGACCGTCGCCGGCGTGCCGACCGTGACGAGCCTCAAGAACACCGGCCTTCAGTACTACCACGTCAACCAGCAACAGGCCAACGTGTGGTACCACTGGTCGAATCTGGGCAAGGTCCAGTGGAACCACATCTTCAACGACAAGCTGTTCATGCAGTTCCGGGTCGCCGAGAACTTCAACCAGTACATCTTCGACCAGCCCTTCAGCCTCACGACGATCAACGGCATCACCACGCCGGGCGTGCCGTACATGGGCGGGCAGCCGATCGGCACGGCGAACCCCGTGCGCGTCACCGGTATGGCACCGAACGGAACGGCGGCCGGCCCGGGCAACGGGTATCAGGACGAGTGGTCCGACCGCCGCTCGCAGATGTATCTCGCGAACCTCGACTTCACGTTCACGGCGAACGCCCACTCGACGTACTATTTCGGCCTCGGCTACGAGCGGGACAACAGCGCACAGCATTACTACGACAACTGCGGCTGCGACGAAGTGAGCGGCGGCGTCGGCGCGTTCAACTCGAACGGCACGTTCCCGAACCTCTTCCTCTCGGTCGACTATCCGCTGATCTTGCCGAGCGCCTACGTCGGTACGAAGCAAACGTTCGGAAAGCTTACGCTCGAGCCGTCGCTGCGTTACGACAGCGAGACGTACGACATCCCGAACCGGCCCGACTTCACCAGCTCGACCGGCGTCGTGACGAAGAGCTACGCCTACGGGCCGTACAACACGCACGCGTTCAGCCCGCGCTTTGCCTTCACGTGGGCGGCGAGCCCCTACGACGCGATCCGCGGATCGTACGGCGTGACGACGACGTTCGTCCCGGCGGCGTACGTGTTCAACGACTCGCCCAACGGTGTCTGTGCGGGCGACTCGCGGTGCAACTCGCCGTATTATCCCGGCGAAGACTTGTCGAACCAGCGCGATTTCAACGCCGACCTGTCGTACTCGCACGCGCTGCGCAACGGCGTCGACTCGATCCGCATTTCGCCCTTCTACCGGCACGCGACCGGTAAGCTCGAGCTCACGAAGCCGTACACGATCGATCCGGTCACCGGGCTCGCCGTCCTGGCCGGAACGAGCTACTTCCGGACGGGTATCCAGAACAAGGCGACGGGCACGGAGTTCGCCTGGAACCACGTCGTGCGCGGCGACGGGTTCTCATGGTACCTCTCGGGGACGTACATCAACTATTGGTCCTCGGTGACGTCAACCACGCTGAACAGCAGCACGCCGTACGGCGGCATCACCTCCAACACGTCGTACCTCAAGGCGTTCCTCACCACGCAGATGCTGTTCCGCAATCCGTCGCAGCCGCCGTGGAACTTTTCGTGGACCGGCGACTACAACCGCGGCCCGTATCACCTGCAGCCGTTCGTCATCTACCAGGTCGGTGCGCCGTACAACGTCATCCCGTCGACGTATACGGACCCGGTGACGGGTGCGATCGTGACCGATTCAAAAATGCACTTCGCACACGGGAGCTGGTGGGCGGCGCTCGATCTCGGCTATGACGTCTACCGCAGCAAGGGACGTACCGTCACGCTCGGCATGAACGTTCGCAACCTCACCAACAACCAGTTTGCCGACGTGTTCCCGGTGACCAACTCGAACTACGGAAAAGGACCGAACCCGGACCTCGCAACGTACGGGCCGGGATCCGTGCCGAACACGCTGTATTACTACGCGCCGGATCAGACGCCGCCGCAATATCAGGTGTATCTCCGCACGAAGTTCTGACGGTTCGCGCGCGAAAGCAAAAGGAGGACGCCGGCCGTCGACCGGCGTCCTTTCTCTTCATGCCGAAACGTGCAGCCGTTGCCGTGGCCGCTTCGCTCGCGCTGCTCGCGTGCGTGCCGAATGCGGCACCTTGGGCCTGGCCGACGGCGATGCCGAGCAGCGCGCCCGCTCCACAACCGACCGTGCTGTGGCAGACTGCGCCCGCGGCGTCGTTCTCGCTCGACGTGCAGCCGCTCGACGTTTCGCCCGACGGCGACGCGCGCGCGCTCGTGCGCGTCGTGCTGCGCGACGCCGGCGGTGAGGTCGTGCGGCTGCGGCGCGGCGCGGACTTCGATTACTTCAGCACGCCGGGCAGCGCGCAGTGGCAGACGCGTTTGCGCTACGGCGGGCCGGCGGCGATCGTGTCGGTGCGCGACGACGGTCCGGTCAGCGTGCGCGTCGTCGCGAACCGTCCCAAGGAGCTCGGCACGCAGCGCGCGTCGTTCGACACGCGAACCTGGCACGTGCCGCGCACGGTCGCGGCCGCGGTGGGGCCGCATCTCGTGCGGGTCGGGTGGTTTCCGCAGGTGCGCGACGGCGTCGTCCGCGTGTACCGCGTCGACGCTCGCGGCGCACGCACGCTCGCGGCGACGCTGCGCGCGCCGTCGTCGTCGTGGGCCGACGACACCGTCGCACCGGGCCGCGTCGCGCGCTATGCCGTCGCGCGTCCGCACGGTGCGGCGGTACCGGTGCACGCGAACGTCCCGCCGCAGCTTGCCGACAGCGGCGTCGACGCGATCCGCGGGAAATCGGCCTGGCTTGCGTTCTCCGCCGATCCGCTCGACGACGCGTCGTACGCCAAGCTCGACGTCGACGGCATCGTCGATACCGCGGTGCGCGCCGGCTTGCGCTCCGTCGAGCTGCGCCTCGCATACGGCGCGTTCGACGAGGTGACGCCGGCCGCGAAGGCGACGATCGACCGGCTCATCGACGGCTTCGCGGCGCACCGCATCGCCGTGATCGGCTGGACCGTCCCGCGCACGGTCGCGTTCGACGACCTCGCGCGCAACGTCGCGGTGGCGGCGTATCGAACGCCGGGCGGCAACGGGATCACCGGGCTGGCGATCGACGTCGAGCGCGGCGAGGAGTTCATGGGCGACGGGCCGCGCGGCTATGCGGCGTTGCGCGACGAGATCGCGCTCGTGCGGCGCGCGGTCGGACCGCACGTGCTCCTGATCGCGACGATCGAGGACCCGTACCTCGAGCACCTCGATCAGAGCAAGATCCCGTACCGCGAGATCGCGCGCGACGCCGACGTGCTGCAGCCGATGACGTACTGGCGCATGCTCGGGCCGTGGGACTCGGTCGCCAAGGTGCAAACGGCGATCGCAGGTTCCGTCGCGCTGGTTCACCGCCTCGCGGAACGCGACGTGCCGATCGACGTCGGCGCGCAGACCGGCGTGCTGTCCAAGCGCGGCGCGCCGCCCGGCGACGAGCTGGCGGCGGCGATCGACGCGAGCCGGCGCGCCGGCGCGATCGGCGTCACGTTCTACGACTGGGCGGGAACCGGTCCCGAGCAGTGGGACGCGATCGCCAAGGCGGGCTGGTAGGCTCGGCCTCCAGGCGACCCGGGGAGTTCGCACCACGCGCGCCAAACCTTAGCGGCCAAGAATGCTGCCCGAGCTCCTGGCGTGGTTCACCGGCAAGGAACAGAACCGGCGGAAATTCCCGCGCAAGCGCAAGCCGTATCGTGCAGCGTACTCCCTGGACGGAAAGTCGACGCGCGCGGCCATCGGCTTGGACATCAGCGGCGGCGGGCTGTGCATCCTCACCCAAGAGCCGGTGCGGCGCGATGAGTTCGAGGTGCGCATCGAGCTCGACGCGCACTCCGTGCGGGTGCGCGCGAAGATCGTCTGGCACGACAACGTGCAGCACCAAGGGCGCAAGGTATGGCGCTATGGTATGCGCTTCGTCGGCATCCCCGCGGACGACTGGGACGCGATCATTCGCTACACCACCGACCGGCCGGTGGCGGACGCGAACAAGGCTCAGGAGGAGCTCAGCTCGGTCCGCATGACGCCGGACGATACCGCGCGCCTGCTCCCGCGGGAGCTGCAGACGCGGCTCTTGCAGATGCTCGTCGAACGGGGACGGCTGGCGCCGCTCACCGACCGCGTCACGGCGCTCGTGCAATACTTCTATTCGGGGATCGTGCGGCACGACGAGCGGTTGGTGCACCGGCTCGTGATCCAGTCCAAAGTGGTCGGCCCTGAACACGACGAGCTCTTCGAGACGCGATTCGTCTTCGACGAGAGCGGCAAGAACGTTCAGATCCTCAACTGAGGCGCCTCTGAGCAAGCCACCGTTCTCGGGCAACACGGCGAGGGAAATCGCTCCAGAACGAACACTTCATCGGAATCGCCCAGAAAGGCGTCTCGTGCCCCAGAAAACTGCCCTGATCACCGGGATCACCGGGCAAGACGGTTCGTACCTTGCCGAGTTTCTGCTCGAGCAGGGCTACCGCGTCGTCGGAATGACGCGGCGTACGTCGACCGACGTGCACGAGCGCATCCAGCACCTCGTCGACCGCATCGAGATCGTGTCGGGCGACCTGCTCGACCAGAGCTCGATCACGTCGATCATCGCCGCCGTCCGGCCCGACGAGATCTACAATCTCGCCGCGCAGTCGTTCGTCCCGACGTCGTGGCAGCAGCCCGTGCTCACCGGAGAGTTCACCGCGCTGGGCGTGACGCGCGTGCTCGAGTCGATCCGCGCCGTCGACGCGTCGATCAAGTTCTACCAGGCGTCGAGCTCCGAGATGTTCGGCAAGGTGCATGCCGTGCCGCAGAGCGAGACGACGCCGTTCTACCCGCGCTCGCCGTACGGCGTCGCGAAAGTGTACGGACACTGGATCACGGTGAACTATCGCGAATCATACGACATGTTCGCAACGAGCGGAATACTTTTCAACCACGAAAGCTTGCCTTGGTACACGCCAGTGATCGTGCGAGAAGACGAACTCGTCGATGTCAAAATGATCGGCGATGTCTTACGCGTTCAAACAGGTGGTGCGCGTGTGCAACGCTTCGAGACGCGTGGACTCGAGGTTTGGGATGGGCACGATTTCGTCCCGGTGCTGGGTGGTACCGCCTATCAGCATCGTCCTGTCGTCGAAAACAAACACGTTGCGCGTATTGAAGCGCGTTGCGGAACTGTCAGCACAACTGCCGATCACGTCATCTTCATGGCTGATGGCGAACGCGCGGCGCGGACCGTAGAGCCGGAGCAACGAATGCACCGCGCCAATTTGCCGGAAGTTCCCTCCTTCACGTCGTGTTCGCTCGACACGGCTTGGCTGCTCGGGATGTTCGTCGGTGACGGCTCCGCATGGCGCAGTAGGGATCAAGTTGGCGGACGTTTCACCAACTCCGACCCTCGTTTGCGCGACATTTTTGCAGGCGCGTGGAAGCGCGTTACCTGCGGTGAAGCGCGGTATATGCCGACCACATCGGGATTCGTGCCCGGAAAAATCGTAGGCGCGCTCGCGCTCAACGGCGCGCCGACGTTCGTCGAGTGGCTGCGGGCCGAGTGCTACACCGAGAGCGGGCACAAGCGCGTTCCGCGCGTCGTGCTCAACGGCGACGAGGCGGTGTGGCGTGCGTTCCTGTGCGGCTACAATCAGACCGACGGGCTCAAGGCCGGCAACGGAACGTACATCTACAAGAACTTCAAGACGAATTCGCCTGTGCTCGCGATGGGGCTCTGGTGGATGGCGAAGCGCGCGCTCGGGCAAGATCTCGTGCTCAACGTCGAGGTCGGGCCGCCCGAACGCCCTGGGCCGTTCTACTCCATCAACCTTCGCTCTCCGAATCCGCAAGGAAACAAAGGCGCGCACCTGCGCCGAGATCTTGCCGAGGTGAAGCGCGTCGTCCCCGATCCTCATTACGACGGGTGGCTCTACGACTTCACCACCACTACGCAGCGCTTTCATGCCGGGGTTGGTGAGTGCGTGATCCACAACTCGCCGCGTCGCGGGAAGGAGTTCGTCACGCGCAAGATCACCGACGGGGTCGCGCGGATCAAGTTGGGTCTTGCGAACGAGCTGCGCCTCGGGAACCTCGACGCGCAGCGCGATTGGGGATTTGCGGGCGACTACGTGCGCGCGATGTGGCTCATGCTGCAGCAAGCAAAGGCCGATGACTACGTGATCGCGACCGGCCGGACGCATGCGGTGCGCGAGTTCGTCCGGCTCGCCTTCGCGGCAGTCGATCTCGACTGGGAGCGATACGTCGTTGTCGATCCGCGCTATTACCGTCCCGCTGAGGTCGATCTGCTCGTCGGCGATCCGTCCAAAGCGCTGCGCGAGCTGGGGTGGCGGCCCGAGGTATCGTTCGAGCAGCTCGTCGAGCAGATGGTCCGTGCCGATCTCGAACGGCTGCGTTCGTTAGCGTCGCGGTGACGTGCGCGTTCTCATTACCGGTGCGCACGGCTTCGTCGGCAGGCATCTGACTGCCGCCCTGCGCGCGCGCGGGCACGACGTCATACCGGCCGACCGCGCGTCGCACGCCGGCGATGCCGACACGCTCCCGCTCGACGTGACGGATCCGCTCGCGGTGCGCGGCGCCGTGGAGCTCGCGCAGCCCGATGCGATCGCGCACCTCGCCGCGCAGGCGTTTGTACCGGCGTCGCTGGACGATCCGGAGGGGACGTTCGACGTCAACGCGCACGGCACGCTGCGCCTGCTCGAGGCGGCGCGCGCGGTTGCGGAGCAGGGCGGACCATCGCCACGGGTGCTCGTGGTCAGCAGCGGCGACGTGTACGGCGCGCAGCCGCGCGATGCGTTTCCGCTGCGCGAGACGACCGCGCCGCTGCCGCGCAGTCCGTACGCCGCCAGCAAGGTCGGGGCCGAAGCGCTCGCGCTCGCGTACGCACGGTCGTTCGGCGTCGATGCCGTCGTCACGCGCGCGTTCAACCACATCGGTCCGGGACAGGACGAACGCTTTGCCGTCGTCGCGTTCGCGTTGCAGATCGCGCGCGTCGCGGCGGGCGGCCCGCCGCGCGTGCTCGTCGGCAACCTCGACGCGAGCCGCGACTTCCTCGACGTGCGCGACGTCTGCGACGCGTACGCGCTGCTGCTCGAAGGCCGCGGCGCGGCCGGCGAGATCTACAACGTGTGCAGCGGCGCGGCGACGACGATGCGCGAGATCCTGCGCCGCCTCGTCGAGCTGGCGCGCGTTCCCGTCGAGATTCGCGAGGACGCGGAGCGCATGCGGCCGGCCGACGTCCCGGTGAGCGTCGGCGACGCGTCGAAGCTGCGCGCGGCGACGGGCTGGGCGCCGCGCATTCCGCTCCCGGCGGCGCTGCGCGCGGTCTACGACGACGCGCGCGCGCGCGTCGCCGGCAACGGTCCGGCGACGGGGGACAACGCATGACGGTGACGACAAGGAGGTTTCATGGCGCAAAGTGACTTCAGCTCGTTCGTGTTCGGTAAGCGCGGCGCTCTGCTCGCGCTGCCGGCCGTCGTGCTGGCTGCGTTCGGCAGACCCAGCGCGTTCTCGATCGCGACCGGCTTGCCGCTCGCGTTCGCGGGCGAGGTCGTGCGCATGTGGGCGGTCGGCTACAGCGGCGTGACGACGCGCGGAGACACCGTCACCGCGCCCGCGCTCGTAACCGCGGGGCCGTACGCGTACGTGCGCAACCCGCTGTACGTGGGCAACGTTCTCACGGCCGCGGGTTTCGCGCTCGCGTTCACCGGCAAGAACTCCGCGCCGGCGCGTCTGCTGCTCGTGGGCGGATCGCTCGCGGCCATGCTCGGCGTGTACGCCGTGATCGTGCCGCACGAGGAGGGCTACTTGCGCGCGACGTTCGGCGCGGCGTTCGACGACTATTGCGCGCGTGTGCCGCGCATCGTCCCCGCGCTGGAACCGAGCGAACCGCAGCGCGGGTCATACGATCCCGACGTGATCGGAAAAGCGGAGACCCGCACGTGGCTGACCTTCGGCGCAATGCTCGCCGTGCTCGCCGTCAAGGCGAAGCGCGGCTGACGTGACCGCGCACGCGGTGGGCTCGACCGTCCGCCTCAAAGTCGCGCTCGTCGCGACCGCGGGCGTGGCCGTGCTCGAGCTCGCGGGCGGCATCCGGGCGGGCTCGCTCGCGCTGATGTCCGACGCCGCGCACGTGACGATGGACGTCGTCGCGCTCGCCATCGCGCTGGCGGCGGCCGTGCAGGCGAAACGCCCGGCGACGCAGCGCCGGACCTACGGTTTCGCGCGCTACGAGATCCTCGCCGCGCTCGCCAACGGCGGGCTGCTGACCGCGGTCACCGTGCTCATCGTCGTCGAGGCGGTCAAGCGGCTCTTGCACCCCGAGCTGCCGGCGGGCGGCGTGATGGCGCTCGTCGCCGCGATCGGCCTCGCGGTGAACCTGGCGGTTGGGCTGATGCTCGTTCGCGGCTTCCACACGAACCTGAACGTGCGCGCCGCCGTCGTGCACGTCGCGGGCGACGCGCTCGGCGGGGGCGCCGTGATCCTCGGGGGCGCGCTCATCGCGTTCACCGGCGCGGCGTGGATCGATCCCGCGCTGTCGCTGCTGGTCGCGGCGATCATCGTCGCGGGCGTCGCCGGCATCGTCCGGGAGGCGACGGACGTGCTGCTCGAAAGCGCGCCCGGCCACGCCGGGATTCCGGCGGTGCGCGACCGGATCGCCGGCGTCACGGGCGTCGTCGGCGTCCACGACCTGCACGTCTGGACGATCGGCTCGGGGAGCCATGCCCTCTCGGCGCACGTCGTGCTCGACGACCGCAAGCTCAGCGAGGCCAGCGCGATCCTGCGCTCCATCGACGGTGCCATGCGGGACGACTTCGCGATCGCGCACGTCACGGTGCAGTTCGAGTGTGAGAGCTGCGACCCCGACACGACGATCGTCTGCACGCAAACGCCTCGGGAAACCGGCGCCGCCTTCGCGAAGTCGTCAGGATCATGAAGCCCGGTACCGTCATCCTCGCCACCGCCCGCACGCCGTTCGGACGCCTGGGCGGCGCGCTCGCCTCCCTCACTGCGACCTCGCTCGGCGCCGACGCGATCCGCAACGCCATCGCGCGCGCCGGCATCGATCCGGCCGACGTCGAGCACGTCATCATGGGCCAGGTCCTTCAGGCCGGCGCCGGTCAGGCGCCCGCACGCCAGGCCGCGTTCAAAGCCGGGCTCGCCAAGACGACCACCGCGGAGACGGTCAACAAGGTCTGCGCGTCCGGCATGCTCGCCGTCGCGAACGCGGCGCGCTACATCGGTGACGGCGACAGCCGCGTCGTCGTCGCCGGCGGGATGGAGTCGATGTCCAACGCACCGTACCTGCTCCCCGGAGCGCGCAACGGCTACCGCTACGGCCACGGCGTCCTCGTCGATGCGATGATCCACGACGGCCTGTGGGACTATTACTTCGACGAGGCGATGGCGGCCCAGGGCGCTCGCGTCGCAGCAGAGTTGGGCGTGACTCGGGCCGTGCAGGACGAGTTTGCGTACCAGAGCCACAAGCGCGCGCACGACGCGCACGAAGCGGGCCACTTCGACGCGGAGATCGCGGCCATCAACGTCGCGACCAAGGCGAAGGGCAAGATCGTGGTCGACGCGCTCCCGCAGCAGGCGCGCGCGCGAATCCCCGCGTTCGCGGGCGCTGCCGGCGCCGGAGGTTCGGTGTGGGATCACGTGCCGCCGAAGAACATGGTCGCCGATCCCGCGCAGTACTCGCCGTACGTCACCGGCGACGTCCCGTTCACGCGCGTCGACCGCGATGAGCCCGTGCGGCGCGACGCGTCGATCGACGCGATGGCGAAGCTCAAGCCGATCGACAAAGGCGGCACGATTACCGCGGGCAACGCGCCCGGCGTCAACGACGGCGCGGCTGCGCTCGTCCTCGCGAGCGCGGACTACGCGCGTTCCGTCGGTGCTGAGCCGCTTGCGGAAATCGTCGACCATGTCGGCGTTGCGTGGGACCCGCCGTATCTCGCGCTCGTGCCGGCGATGGCCGCGCAGAAGCTGCTCGATCAGCAGGGGCTCAAAGCGTCCGACATTCACGTCTGGGAGATCAACGAAGCTTTTGCTGCGGTCGCTCTTGCCGCGGCGGCGCGACTTGGGCTCGATCCCAACGTCATCAACGTGCAAGGCGGCGCGGTTGCGCTCGGGCACCCGATCGGGGCTTCGGGCGCGCGCATCGTCGGCGCGGTCGTGCAGCAGCTTCGGCGCAGAGGTGGCGGCCTCGGGATCGCTGCGATCTGCAGCGGCGGCGGGCAAGGCGACGCAGTACTCGTACGGGTCGGTTAGACGTTGCGGCGTTGGGCGTGGAAGGCGTAGATAAGTAGCTGTGCGCGTCTTAGTTGTTGGTGCTGGGCAGATGGGGGGCGGTATTGCGCAAGTGCTCGCCGCCAAAGGGCATGAAGTTCTTCTCAATGACATCGATGAGGGGCGCATTCGCAAGGGGATCGACGCCATTGCCAAGCGGCTCGATCGGGATGTGGAGAAGGGGCGCATGTCCGGCGAGCAGCGGGGAGAGATTCTCTCGCACATCGACGCGCGTCCGCACGTGCACGACGTGGACGTTCAGCTGGCGATCGAGGCGGCTACCGAGCGGATCGATCTGAAGCTCGATCTGTTTCGGTTCTTGGACAACAATACGCCTAGCGAAGCCGTGCTGGCTTCGAATACGTCGTCGATCTCCATCACCGTGCTTGGTGCGGTTACGTCGCGGGCCGAGCGCGTCGTCGGGATGCACTTCATGAATCCCGTGCCGGTCATGAAGCTGGTCGAGATCATTCGCGGGATCGCGACCGACGATGCGACGTTTGCGTTCGTGCGCGATCTGGCGCTCGGGCTCGACAAGACGCCGGTCGAGGTTCGCGATTTTCCGGGCTTCATCTCGAATCGGATTCTGATGCCCATGATCAATGAGGCGATCTATGCCTTGTACGAAGGCGTTGCGTCCGTCGAAGCGATCGATACCGTCATGAAGCTCGGGATGAACCATCCCATGGGGCCGCTCACGCTCGCTGATTTCATCGGGCTCGACACGTGTCTTGCGATCATGAACGTGCTGTCCGACGGGTTCGGTGACACGAAGTACCGCGCGTGTCCGCTCCTCAAACAATACGTTGCGGCAGGGTGGCTCGGGAAGAAGTCCGGGCGCGGGTTCTACGACTACGCCGCGGCGGCCGGGTGATCGGCGCGGCGCGGCCCGTGGCGTTCGATCTCACCGACGATCAGCGTGCGATCGGTGAGGTGGCGCGCGATGTCGCGCAGCGCGAGATCGCTCCGCATATCTCCGAATGGGACAAGGGGCATGTGTTTCCGCGAGGCCTCTATGGGAAGCTCACCGCGGCGGGGCTGATGGGAATGCTCGTGCCCGAGCAGCACGGCGGCGTCGGGGCTGATTACGTCTCGTACGCGCTCGCGATCGAGGAGCTCGCGAAGGTCGATGCGGGGACGGCGGTCACGGTGTCGGTGCATTCCATGATCTGCAATGCGATCGCGACGCTCGGATCCGACGAGCAGAAGGCGCGTTGGCTCGAGCTGCTCGGGGGCGGGGACGTCATCGCCGGGTTCGGGCTCACCGAGCCGGATGCGGGTTCGGACGCGGCGGCGATTCGTGCGACCGCGCGCCGCGACGGTTCGGACTGGGTGCTCAACGGGCGCAAGCAGTGGTGCACCAACGGCGGGTATTCCGGCGTCGTCATGGCGATGTTTCGGACCGGCGGTGCCGGGTCCAAGGGGATCACCGCGTTTCTCGTCGACTCGTCGCTGCCCGGTATCGTCGTCGAAAAGACCACCGAGAAGCTCGGGATCCATACGTCGAACACCGTCGATCTCGCCTTCGACGACGTGCGCGTTCCGGCCGCAGCGGTGCTGGGCGCGGAAGGCGCCGGCTTGACGCAGGCGCTCGCCACGCTCACATCGGGGCGCATCGGGATCGCTGCGCAGGCGACGGGGATCTTGGCGGCGTGTCTCGATGCGTCGATCGCGTTCGCGAAAGATCGCACGGCGTTCGGCAAGCCGATCGGCGCGTTCGAAGGCGTATCGTTCAAGATCGCGCAGATGGCGACCGATCTCGATGCGGCACGCCTGCTGGTCTATCGTGCGGCCGCATGCGCCGATGCCGGGCGGCCGTTCATCGTCGAGGCGTCCAAAGCAAAGCTCTTTGCGTCGACCAAGGCGCGCGAGCACGCGTCCGCGGCATTGCAGATTCACGGCGGCTACGGGTACACGACCGAGTTTCCCGTCGAGCGCTATTACCGCGACGCGAAGATCACCGAGATCTACGAAGGCACGTCGGAGATCCAACAGCTGGTGATCGCGCGCTCGCTGCTCGGACGGCTCGACTAGCGCGACGCGTCTTAGAGCGGCATCACGTACCGTGCGCGCCAGGAACAGCGCGCCGCGCCAATCCATTGCGACCAGCCACGGCGCGCTCACGGCGCGGGCGGTTCCGCGCCGTCGGGAAGGAAACGCTCGCGCAGGCCGGGCGGCGGGAGCGCGCACGCGTCGGTGCGGCCGAACCAGCGATACCGACTGCGCGCGATCCAGCGATAGACGGCGTCGCGCGCGCCGCGCGGGATCAGGATCGCGCCGAACGCCAGCGGCCACGGCGCGCGCAGGCCGAGCGCGATGTGAAGCGCCGCGTCGCTGCACTCGTAGCGGCGGCCACCCGCAAGCAGCACGATGCTGTCGGGCTCGCGCGCGTCGCCGGCGCGTTCACCGAGGAGCGCGCGGGCGCGCGGCGATTGCAGCGACGCGAACGCGAAGCGGCGCTCCGGATCGTTCGCCGCGATGAACCGGACGGCGCCGTTGCAGAGGTTGCAGACGCCGTCGAACAGCACGACCGCCGGCGCGCCCGCGCCGAGCGGGTTTACTTCTTCGCGAACGAGTCGCTGACCAACGTCGCGGTCAGGTGCGCGCTCGTCGTCATCGACTGGTCGATCCCGAGCTGGCGGTGAATGCGTGCGGTGAGGTCGTACGATACCGGCGACACGACGTCGGTTGCGTACGTCGTCACGCCTTGATCGGACTCGTCGAAACCGTTCGCACCCGGCATCGACCACACGCCTTCGATCGCGATGCGCGCGCGCTGGCCGTCGCTGCTCTGCACGCGATACGTCAGCGCGCCCTTGGCGGGCGGCGGTACCGGGCTGCTCCAGGTCGAGCCGGCCGCCACGTCGCGGTTCGCGATGAAGCCGCGCGCGATCAGCGGCAGCATGCGCGCCGCTTCGGGCGCGAGCGGGTGCGCGGGGTCGGCGGAGATCCGGCCGTCCTCGAAAATGGCGACGCGAGTTTTCGGCTGGACGTTCACCGTTCCGGTGAACGTCGCGTCGACGACGAGACCGCCGTCCTGCGTCGCGGCGATCACATCGATCGCGAGCTTGCCACGATCGTCGCCGTTCATGTACTGGCTCGCCGAGCCCGACCCCGCGCCCACGCCGGCGTTCGTCTCGCCCATGCCGCCGCCGCCGCCGCCGTAGCCGCCATTGAAGCCCGACGATTTCACCTCATGCGTGGTGTGCGCAGTGTACGTCACGTCGTACACGAGTTGCCGCAGCGGCTTCGCCGGTGCGGGCGTATCGGCGGCCGACGCCGCGAGCGGTGCGGCGAGTGCGACGACAACGGCAAAAGCAAGCAGGCTTCGCATGAGACGGTTCCTCCGGAGGAATCCATTTCGCCGCGGTCGCCCCGCGGCGCCTGTGCAAATGCTGCGACCATTGTCGTCCAGGGGCGCTCTCCCACGGTGCGGAACGCTCGGCCCGCCATGAAGTTGATGGAGTACCAAGGTAAGGATCTGTTCCGGCGCGTCGGTATTCCGACGCCGAGCGGCGTCTACGCCACGACCGCGGGTGACGTGAAGACCTTCCTCGCCGCGCATCCCGGCTCGTGGGTGCTCAAGAGCCAGGTGATGATGGGTGGCCGCGGCAAGGCGGGCGGCATCAAGTTCGCCGACGATGCGGAGCAGGGCGAAACCCTCGCGCGCGAGCTCATCGGCAAGGTCCTCAAGTCGGTCCAAAACCCCGACGGCGAGGAAGTGAAGTCGCTGCTGGTCGAGGAGAAGGTCGACATCGCGAGCGAGGCCTACGTGTCGATCGCGATCGACCGCGCCGCGAAGAAGCCGGTCGTGCTCGTCACCGCGCAAGGCGGGATGGACGTCGAAGAGGTCGCCGAGCGCGATCCCGGCGCCATCGAGAAATACTGGATCGATCCCGCGCGCGGCTATTCCGCGTTCATCGGCCGGCGGCTTGCGTTCGACGCGAAGGTTCCCGAGGGATTCCGCAAAGCGTTTCCCGCGATCCTCGGCGCGCTCTACACGCTGTTCATGGACTATGGCGCGAACCTGGTCGAGATCAATCCGCTCGTGCTCACCAAGGACGGGCGCGTGATCGCGAGCGACGCGAAGGTGGACCTCGACGACAACGGCCTCTACAAGCATCCCGACGTCGCGAAGTGGAACACGGAATCGCCCGCCGACGAGGACCAGGCGGCAGCGGTCGCCATCGGCTTGGGCATGTCGAACTATGCGAAGCTCGACGGCACGATCGGCGTGATCGCGAACGGCGCGGGCTTGGGCATGGGAACGATGGACGCCATCCGCAACGCGGGCGGCGCAGCGGCGAACTTTCTCGACATCGGCGGCGGCGCGCAAGCGGACTTGGTGAAGAAGAGCTACGACCTCGTCACCAGCGACCCGAAGGTCAAGGCGATGTTCATCAACATCTTCGGCGGGATCACGCGCGGCGACCAAGTCGCCAAGGGAATCGTCGAAGCGCTCAAGGGCGGCGATGTGCGTGAAGTTCCGCTCGTCGTGCGTTTGACGGGAACCAACGCCGAAGAAGGTCGCCGCATTTTGGACGAAGCGGGCTTCGTGCCCGTCGAGACGATGGACGAAGGCGCCGCGCGCGCCGTCGCGCTCGCGGCGGAGAGCAAGTAACGTGGCGATCCTTTTGGACAAGAACTCGAAGGTCATCGTGCAAGGGATCACCGGGCGCGAGGGCGCGTTCCACACGCAGCGCATGCTCGCGTACGGAACGAACATCGTCGGCGGCGTCACACCCGGCAAGGGCGGCACCACGATCGAGAGCGGTCAGCCCGTGTTCAACACCGTCAAGGACGCGGTCGACGCGACCGGCGCGACGCACACGATCATCTTCGTGCCGCCGTTTGCAGGCGCCGACGCGCTGTGGGAAGCCCACGACGCCGGCATCGCGCTCGCCGTGTGCATCACCGAAGGGATCCCCGCGCACGACATGCTGCGCGTCGTGGCTACGACGGCCGGCATGCGCATCATCGGCGGCAACTGTCCCGGCCTCATCTCGCCGGGCAAGTCGCTGGTCGGCATCATGCCGGGCCACATCTTCAAAGAAGGCAACGTCGGGATGATCTCGCGCTCGGGGACGCTGACGTACGAGATCGTCGACGGCCTCACGCGCGCGGGCTTCGGCCAGTCGACCTGCGTCGGCATCGGCGGCGACCCGATCATCGGGACGACCTTCGTGGACTGCCTGCGCGCGTTCGCCAACGACCCGGAGACGACGGCGCTGGTCGTCGCCGGCGAGATCGGCGGCTCGGACGAAGAAGACGCAGCCGCGTTCATCAAGGAGCACATCGCCGACAAGCCGGTCGTCGCGTTCATCGGCGGGCGGTCCGCCCCCAAGGGCAAGCGGCTCGGCCACGCCGGCGCGATCATCTCGGGCAACACCGGGACCCCCGAGTCCAAGGTCAAGGCGTTCGGCGAGGCCGGCGTCCCGGTCGCGGACCGCCCGTCGGACATCCCGAAGCTGCTGGCCGAACGGCTCAAGGCCGTCCCCGCCTAGGGCGGGCGCGCCCCGAATGCGGTTCGGTTACCAGTGCGAGGAGTGCGAAGAGGCGATCTGGCTGGCCACCACGCGCTCGGAGCTGCAATGGCTCCGGAGCCGGCGCCACGTGGTGCGCGAGGTCGCTCGCCACTTGAGCGCGGGCCTGGACGGTTGGATGGACGAGGGCCTGGTCTTTCTCGACCGCCACGACGGTCATAGCGTGGTCGTAGTCGAGCGCGCCGGGAGCTGAGCGCAACCCCCAAAAAAAGGGGAAGCGAGCGTGGGCTCTCAGAAGGGTCACAGGTCTGCCTGAATTCTGCCGACTTTCTGCCGGTCGAACCATCGGACCACCACAACCACCCTTCGAAAGGAAGAGTGCCCGTGGCTATACCTCATCAGGTACGACGAGGTGTCCTCGCGGTACTGTTGCTCATCGCATTCGTGCTCCAGGGAACGACAAGCGTTCTGGCAGGCACGACCGGTGTCATCAACGGTTCCGTCGTGGACCCGACGTCGAACCAACCCGTCAGCGGCGCGCGCGTGACGGCTGTCAGCGCTTCGCAGTCAGCCACCACGACCACCGACGCATCAGGCCGCTTCTCGTTCATATCTCTCAACCCCGACACGTATACGATCACCGCTGCGGAGTCGTCGACACGCGACGCCGCATCGACGAGCGGCGTGACGGTGCAAGCGGACCAAACGGTCAACGTCAACGTCGCGCAACCCACGAAGCTCAAGGTCATCGGTACGGTGACCTCGCGCGCCGCCGGCGCGCTCGTGAAGCCGGGTACGACGGCCGACGTGTACTCGATCAACGCCGTCACGCAGGACAAGGCGTCCAACGTCGGCGGCGGCGGTAACCTCAACAGCGCCTGGTCCGCCATTGCGACGGTCCCCGGCGTGTTCGTCGCTCCGAACCAAGCCGGCTACATCGGCGCCGGCGCATCGCTCAGCATCCGCGGTGGCGACTACGACCAGATCGGATACGAGCTCGATGGTGTCCCTGTCAACCGCGCGTTCGACAACTACCCGTCGGGTTCGCTGTCGTCACTGGGCCAGCAGGAGCTCCAGGTCTACACCGGTGCCACCCCGGCCAACTCCGAGGCCGAGGGCATCTCGGGTTACATCAATCAGGTCATCCGCACCGGCACCGCGCCGGCGTCGCGGAACCTCGACATCGCGGTCGGTACGCCGACGTTCTACAACAAGGTCGCGTTCGAAGCGGGCGGCGCAAATCCGAGCCGTACGTTCTCGTATTACCTAGGCGCTGGTGCGTACAATCAGCACTACCGCTACTACGATCAGTACAACGGCGCGAGTCTCCAGCAAAACTGGGGAGCTCCTCTGGGCGCGTGCGGCGCCGGCGTAACGGCGCAGTCTTGCTTCGGGCCGGGCGGCGTGGATTATACCAACGGCGGCGCGACGCCGGCGTATGCGCTCGGTCCGGGCACCACCGACGCGTTAGCCGCAGTGCGCGATCGCGACACGGTCGCGAACTTCCACTTCGGGCTCCCGCGCAAAGACGGCAACAAGGACGACATCCAGTTGCTGTTCGATAACAACTTCATCGACAACCCCGCGTACAATTCTACCAATGACATGGGAGGAGCGGCGTTTCTCGACATGATCGGGGCGGCGCACACCTACATAGACGGCTACCAGTTCACCGGTCAGCCGGTGGGTACGACCCTGCCTGCGAATTATGCCGGCGGTGGGGCCGTGCGCTATCTCTTCCCGCAGTCTCCATTCGGGCGCCCGATCGGCGCGCAAATCGAGCCGGACCGGCGGGACGCGTTCGTCAACAATCAGGCGATCGTGAAGGCGCAATACCAGCACAATTTCGGGACGAGCGCGTTCCTGCGTGTGTACGGTTACACATACTACTCCGACTGGCTCCAGACCGGGCCGCAATCGACGCAGATGAACTACCTGGGCTACGTTCCGTCCGACTACGAGCTCCACAGCCATACGCGTGGCGTGAGCTTACAGTTCTCGGACCAGCTCAATTCGCAGCATCTGCTCTCCATCCAGGGGTCGTACACGACGTCTACGACACTCCGCGATAACAACTCCGGCATCGGTAAGAGCGGTAATGTCGGCTACCTCGTCAGCTCCGCGGCACCAACCAGCGGAATCTGCTACAGCGGTGTTGGCGCCGCGGTGACCGGATGCGGCGGCGCAACGCAGACATTCACGCTAAAGCAGGCCTTCAATAACACCGTCACCCCCGCGAACACGATCAACGGCGGAGTATGCGGCGCCGGTACATGCGAATACATCCTCGGCGAGAACGGCGTGTCGGCGACCTATAATACGGTCACGCCGAAGTTCAGCGCGTTCTCGATCACGGATCAATGGAAGCCTACCGACCGCCTCAACATCAACCTGGGCCTGCGATACGACAAGTTCGAGTTCGACGGGTCCGACACGACCGGATCGCCGGCACGTGCGCTTTGGTATAATGCGTACAATCTGACGCATCCGGGTGCCAATATCGTCAACCCCGGCGCCGGACAGGTCGAGTCCTACTCAGAGCTGCAGCCGCGCCTGGGTATGACGTACACCGTCAATCCCACGACCGTGCTTCGCGCTAGCTACGGACGGTATGCCCAGGCCCCGAACAGTGCGTTCGAGCAGTACAACTTCCTGCAGCAGAACGACCTGGCCAGCCTCGCACGTTTCGGCGGCTTCGGCCTCCCGACGACGCCGGGTCACCCGGTCCGTCCGGAAGTCTCGAACAACTACGACTTCTCGTTGGAGCACCAGTTCAAGGGTGACACGTCGATGAAGCTGACACCGTTCTTGCGCAAGACGCAGGATCAGATTCAGCAATTCTTCCTCGACCAGAAGACGAACTTCGTGTCGGGGCTGAACGTCGGTCGCCAGACGTCCGAAGGCGTCGAGCTCGAACTCGACAAGGGTGACTTCTCGCGCAACGGCCTCGCGGCACGTCTGTCATTCACCTACACCAACAGCTACATCAACTACACTCGTCTTGGCACGGGAGCGTCGATCATCGACGGCTTCAACCAGAACATCTCCCTGTACAACGCGGCCACCTCGTTCTGCCGCACCAATCCGGCCGATGCGCGCTGCCAGGTCCCAGCAGGCACCCCCGTCGCCGCGGCTTGCTACACCACCACCGGTAATCCCGACAACGCTTGCTTGGCGGGCTCGATCGCGAACCCGTACTACAACGCGCCCGTACAGCCGTTGATGGACGTCAACGCGAACTACGCGACGTACGACACGTTCCCCGGCGGTATCGGCGGGGGCGGTTACAGCTCGTTCGGCGCGCCGTACGTTTCGACGCTGATCGTGCAGTACAAGCACGGTCCGCTATCGGTAACGCCGGCGCTTCAGTTCTCGGGCGGTGGACGCTACGGCGTGCCCTTGTCGACGCCGGGCATCGACCCGTCGACGTGCACGGGCGGGCTCGGCGGTTCGACGACGGGCGACCCGCGGTATCCGTACGGCGCCGCAGGCGGCTCGCCGTACGACCAGACGACATGCGGAAGCAACTTCGCGATTCCGAACCCGTACACGGGCCGTTTCGACAACGTCGGCGCGTTCGTCTCACCGAGTCAGCTCCTGCTTCACACGCAGGTGAGCTATGACGTGAACAAACGCATCACGTTGGTCGGAAACTTCGCCAACATCATAAACCGCTGCTTCGGCGGAACGAAGGTACCGTTCGCGATCAACCATGCCTGCAACTATACGGCGACGTATGGTGCTGGCGCCGGTCCGCAACCGATCGGGAACCAGTTCAATCCCGGGAACAACATCCAACCCTTCCTCTCGACGCCGTACGACCCGCAGTTCCCGGGTTACCCGTTCAACATGTACTTCGAGGCTCGGATCAAACTCTAGGCTTCGGCGTCAGCTGAACAACACGACGGCCTCCGCTTTGGCGGGGGCCGTCTTTTTCGTCCTCTGTGGCTCGGGCGCGGGCGGGGACGATGCGTTCCGGGGCACGCTCCCTGCGCCCATCCTGGGCTTCGGTCGCTGCCGCTCCGGCGCTCTCGGCCCTCCGGGCCTTCGCGCCTTCGCGAGCACCCCGGAACCCATCGTCCCCGCCCGCGCCCTCCTGGCGGGATCGGATTGGCAGTTGGGTGGGCCCGCTTCGTAGCGATCGGTATTGGGGTGGGCGCTGGCGCCTCGTGGGATCAGCGGGGTGGTGGCGGGGCGGGCGCCGTGGCGTTTCGGGCATGAAAAAAGCGCCTTTGGGGATGGGCGCTTTTTTGGGTGGGGTCGGGTTTAGCGGGGGACTTGGAGTTTTTGGCCCACGTGGAGGTTGGACGTTGGGAGGTGGTTTGCGCCCATGATCTGGTCGACGGTCGCTTGGACGTCGCCGTTGGTCGGCGTCGTGCGCTCGGCTAGGGTCCAGAGGGTTTGGCCTGGTTGGACCGTGACGGTGGCGTAGGCCACCGGCGGGGCGGCGTGGACCGTGCTGGAGAGCGCGGGGAGCGTCACTGCCAAGCAGAGGCCGCCCAGGGCGACCAGCGGCATGAGGGTCGGTTTTCGTTTTGGCGTGACGCGCATGTTCGTATTCTTTCCCCTAGATGTTGTGCCAAACGCCTGTTCGTCCACCAGATGATACCAAGATCGGGAGTTCGGAGTCAAGATGGTTTCGAACATATGTTTGCTCTGCGTGCGGCATCTGTGATAGTATTGCCGCAATCAATGCGGCATCACACACGGGTGCCGTCGGCGAGCGTCTCAGGGCGCGATGCCTACTGGGTGGCATTCTCAAGGAGGGTTCGGATGGCCGAGCGGGCCACGACCGACAAGCAGCAGCGGATCCTCGACGTGATCCGGCAATTTACGTCCGACCGCGGGTTCCCGCCGTCGGTGCGCGAGATCGGCGAGCGCGTTGGGCTCTCGTCGTCGTCGACGGTGCAGTCGCACCTCAAGACGCTCGAACGCCGGGGCCTGCTCAAGCGCGATCCGACCAAACCGCGCGCGCTCGTAGCGACGCGCGGCGACGACGAGCCGCAGACGATCGCGTCGATCACGCTGCCGGTCGTCGGCCGCGTGGCGGCCGGCGTACCCATCACGGCAACCGAGAACCTCGAGGATCAATTCGTGCTGCCCGCCTCGTGGGCGCCGCGGACCGGCGGCTTCGTGTTGCGCGTGAAGGGCGACTCGATGATCGACGCCGCGATCCTCGACGGCGACCTGATCGTCGTCGAGCAGCGCCCGACCGCGAACAACGGTGAGATCGTCGTCGCGATGATCGACGGCGAGGCGACCGTCAAACGGTTCTATCGCGAAGACGGCCGCGTCCGGCTCCAGCCGGAGAACGCCAGTATGGCGCCAATCTACGCCGACGATGTCACGATCGTCGGCCGAGTCGAGGCCGTCATCCGGAAGCTCTGACCTCGAGGCTGCCGGCGACGGCTTGATCGCGCGGTTCGAGCGCGCGATCGCGCCGTACGCGCAGCAGTTCGCGGAGGCGCCGGCCACGCAGGCGCTGCGCGTCACGTTGCCGCTCGCGTTCGGCGTCGTCGTGCTCTATCTCGTCGGCTTGCTGATCCGCGAACCGTTTCGCGGCTGGCCCCACGTCGCCGCGCTGATCCGGCAGTTCATGCCGGATGCCTTCGCGCTCGCGTCGGTCGTCATGGTGCTCGCGCTGTCGTACACGCTCGCGCGGCGGCTGCGCTACGCGGCGCTACCGCTGATGGCCACGGCGTTCCTCGCGTTCGCGTTCGCGCTGCCGCACGCCGCGCTCGCGGCGCTGTCGGCGTTCGCGCGTTCGCGCGGAACGAGCGGGCTCGGCGCGTTCGCGACGACGCTGGGCGCGAGCGGCTTGTTCACCGCGATCGTCGTCTCCCTCGCGACGGCGGGCGCGTTCGCCGTCGCGCGCCGGCACTACGGCGTCGCGGCCGGCACCGCCGCCGGTGCCGCCGGCGTGCTGCTGGTGTCGGGCGGGCTGTTCGTCCTCGGGCTCTCGCTCGCCGGCATGCTGTCGGCCGTGCTCGCGCCGCTGGGGACGCTAGGGGACAGCTTCATCGCGCTCGCGCTGATCACCGCGATCGAGGCCGGGCTCTGGGTGGTCGGCATCCACGGGCCCGCGCTTCTGGCGGCGATCGTGTTGCCCGCGTACTATCAGCTGCAGTTCCAGAACACCGACGCGCATTTGCACCATGCGCCGATCCCGCACATCGTGGCGGTGTCGACGTTCATGTTCGTGTTTCCGGGCGGCTCCGGCGCGACGCTGCCGCTGGTCGTGCTGCTGCTGCGAAGCCGGCTCTCGCGGCTGCGCAAGCTCGCGTACGCGTCGATCGTCCCGGCGATCTTCAGCATCAACGAGCCCGTGATCTTCGGCCTTCCGATCGCGTATAACCCCGTGCTCGCCGTGCCGTTCGTCGCCGCACCCGTCGCGCTCGCGTGCACGACGTACGCCGCGATGGCGCTGGGTTGGGTCGGGCGTCCCGTGTTCTTCATCCCCGCGACGTTCCCGGCGTTCATGAACGCGTTCCTAACGACGCTGGATTGGCGCGCGTGCGTGCTCGTCGCGATCAACCTCGTGGTGGCGGGCGCGATCTGGCTGCCGTTCCTGCGCGTGTACGAGCGGGCCGAGCTGGCGCGCGTCGCGCGCGCATAGCGCCGTGAACGACACGATCGCGACACTGCTCGGGGGCATCGACGTCGACGCGCGCGTGCGCGCTGCGGCCGAACGGGCCGCGCCGTGGCTCGAGCGGCGCGATCCGCGCACGACCGCGGTGCGCGCGCGCGTGCTGCGCGCGTTTGTGGACGAAGGGATCGCCGAGAGCGATCTCGCCGGAACGACAGGCTACGGCTACGACGACCCCGCGCGCGAGCGGTACGAGTCGCTGCTCGCGCGCGTGCTGCACGCAGAACGCGTGCTGGCGCGGCTCTCGATCGTCAGCGGCACGCACGCGATCGTCGCCGGGTTGGACGGGCTGCTTGCGCCCGGCGCGACGCTGCTCGCCGCCAACGGCGCGCCGTACGACACGCTGCGCCACGCGATCGCGACCGCGCCGTACGCGCTCGTCACGCGCGGCGTGCGCTACGCCGAGGTGCCGCGCACGCCCGGCGGCGACACCGATCTGGACGCGCTGCGCGACGCGGTGCGACGCGAACGGCCCGCGGTCGTGTTCGTGCAGCGCTCGCGCGGCTACGCGGTGCGGCGCTCGCTGGCGATCGCCGCGATCGCCGCGATCGTCGACACGGTTCGCGGCGCGGATTCGAACGCGGTGGTGTTCGTCGACAACTGCTACGGCGAGCTCGTCGAAGAACGCGAACCGCTCGAGGCAGGCGCCGACGTGATCGCCGGCTCGCTGATCAAGAACCTCGGCGGTGGGCTCGCGCCCACGGGCGGCTACGTCGCAGGCCGCGCGGAGCTCGTCGAGCGCATCGCCGCGCGCGTCTTCGCGCCCGGGATCGGGGCGGGACTCGGGCCGACGCTCGGCTTCGGGCGTGCCTTGGTGCAGGGGCTGTTCTACGCGCCGCTCGTCGTCGCCGAGACGCTGCGCGGCCTCGGCTTCGCGGCGGCGCTGTTCGCCGAGCTCGGGTTCGCCGTCGACCCGGCGCCGGGGGACGTGCGAACCGACATCGTGCAGGCGATCCGGCTCGGGTCGCGCGAGCGGCTGATCGCGTTCGCGCGCGGGCTGCAGCGCGCGATGCCCGTCAACGCGCGGTTCGCGCCCGAGCCCGGCCCCGTCCCCGGCTACGTCGATCCCGTCATCATGTCGAGCGGCTCGTTCGTGAGCGGTGCGACCATCGAGCTGTCGTGCGACGCGCCGCTGCGCGAACCTTACGAGGTGTACCTGCAGGGCGGCGTCACCGCCGAGCACGCCGCACTAGGCGCCATGCTGGCGGCGAACGCCGTCCTACAGCTCTAGCCGCAGACGGCTAGGCGTTCAGTTGCACGCGTCCCACGTAAACGGACAGCACGTGTTGGTGCACGCCCGCGTGCCGTTGCAGCCGTGCGACTGAAACGAGAAACCGAACACGGGTTGCAGCTGCGCGTCCCGCGCCGGTTCCTCACGGAGGTCGAGGTCGTCGAAACGAAATTCGGTTGGCATGATGATGCTCTTTGCTCCCTGTAGCCGGAGCTACGGTATGGTGATGAGGTGACGCATGCTAGGCGAACGGCGGCGGGCAGGTGCAGCACGGTCGCGAGCAGCGCACCGTGCCGGTGCAGACCTCGGTGAATCCGCTGCTGCCGAACTGCGGCGCGCGGTCGGAATCACGGGCGGGTTCTTCGCGTAGGTCGAGGTCGTCGAAGCGAGACTCGGTGGGCATGGAACGCTCCTTTCAACGAGCGGGTCGATTCAGTCGGGCAACAGCCCGAACAGTGGAAGCCAGCGCCGCTCTTGCGCGGTCGCGGCGTCGATGAGAAATTGCGCAACGCCCAGCGCTGCGTCGAGAAAGGCGGCCCGGTCTTCCTCGCGCGCGGCGGGCAGGTTGTAGCTCCGATAGCCGAGTGGCACGCGCGCGTCGAAGCGGTCGAGGACGTTGCACGCGAGCCGTTCCGCGTGCCGCGCGAAACGGTTGTCGGCTGCGGCGAAGCGCCACGCGATCGTTGCGACGCCGGCGCGTCCGTGGCACAGCGCGTCGTCCCAGCGGCCGAGCTCGGGCTCGGAGTCGTCGAGTACGCTGCCAAGCGCGTTCGCCGCGAGCGCGCTCAGCGCCCCGTCGTCGTCGAGCCGCGCGCGGTCGGCAAGCACCGCGGCGACGCCGACGGTCTGATAGCACCATGCGCGCCGTGCCGGCGGCCGTTCCGCGGCGCGCCAGACCGAGCCCCAGCGGTGCGCGCCGTCGACGACGTGCGAATGTTCCAGCAGCAGCGCGACATAGCGCCGCGCGAGCGCGCGCTCATCGGGCAGCGCGGCGTTGAGCGCGGCGAGCATCCCCGGCACGCCGTGCGCGACGCCGAGGTTCACGGCGGCGACGTTCTCGTCGTGCGATGCCAGGCGCGACTCGACCGCGTCCGCGAAGGCTTGCGCGAACGCGCGCAGCGCGGCAAGGGCTTCGGACGTCGCGTGGTCGCGCAATGCGATCGCGCGGCCGGCGACGCCGCTGATGAGGTCGAACGATAGCACGTCGGCAGGATCGCCGGGCGGCGCCCCGATCACCGACGCGTCGACGGCGTCGTGCAGGCGGGTGCGCACGGCTGCCAGCGACACGCGCTGCGGATCGAGCGCGTCGAGCACGACGAGCAGGCCGGCGGCGCCGTCGTACAGGCTGAGCCGGTCCGGCGCGAACACGAGCGCTTCGCGCAGGATCGCGAGCACCGTCGCGTCGTCGCCGCGGCCCGCGCGCGCGAGCGACTCCGCGACGAGCGCCGCGCCGCCGTAGCGGCCGATCGACTCCGGTGCCGAACGGTCCGTCGCGAGCAGCGGCAGGCTCGCGGCGAGGATGCGCTGCGCCACGTCGAGCGCGCGCGCGGCGCCGGCTTCGTCGAACAGCGGCCGCCGCGGCGGCGCGGCTAGCACGCGCGCCGGCTGCGGCGCGCGAACAGCGCTTTCCATAGCAGTCTCCGCAGGGCGAGCTCTTCCTCGCGCGCGATGCCGCGGCGGTTGAGGTGCATGTGCAGCACGCTGTCGACGACGTCGAGGTACGGCGCACCGCCGCCGCAGCACGCGGCGAGCTCGCGCGCGAGCGCGGTCTGCGCGCCGTCCGGCTCGGCGGGAGCGGGTGTCGCGAGCAGGCGCAGCACGTCGGACTCGTCGCGCGACGCCGCGTGAGCGCCGGGACGGCGCGTGTCGATCCACCGCTCGCGCTCGTCCGGTGTCGTGAGCGTGTCGAACGTGCGCAGCAACGGGATCGCGAGCGCTTCGAGGCGTTCGCGCCCGGCGAGCACGTCGACCGCGGGACCACGCAGCGCGGCGACGCTGTCGTGCTCGAAGAGCCGCTCGCAGAGCTCGATCCCCGCCGCGCCGCCATAGCGCTCGAGCTCGCGTTCGTACGTCGCGAGGCCGTAGCGTGTGACCACGCCGCTTTGCACGAGCTCTTCGGCGAACGCGAGCGCGCGCTCGCGCAGCGTGGCGCCGCCGCCGTCGCCGGAGCGCAAGCGCAAGCGCACGTGCTGGTCGGGGTCGGCGTAGAGCACGTAGAACCAGCCGGTCGCGATGGCGGCCGTCGTCGCCTCTTCGCCGAAGCGGAGCAGCCGCGGCGCGATCTCGGAACGAAACTCGCGGTCGTTCGCGTACAGCTTGAGGTAGCACCAGTCCGAGCCGGGCGTGCGCATACGCGCGCTCTCGTCGACGAACAGTGTCTCCCGCGTCGCGGTGTCCGGCGCGGCGGTGCTGCGCAGCGACGCGATGAACTCACCGGCATAGCGTGCGCCGCGTGCATCGCGCAACCACAGGTCGTCGGCGTCGAGGAATGCTTCGCCGAGCCCGACGACATCGTCCCGCTTGCGGGCGCGCGTCTGATCGCGCAACAGCGCGGCACCCGCGTCGCCGCGCGTGTCGATCGCCAGCACGTTGTCGCCGGCGCCGAACAGTACGTGGTCCGGGATACCACGTTCCCGTGCGAGCGCCGCCAAGCCGCGTTCGCGCAGCTCCGCGACGGAGAACATCCACGTCGCGCGGCGCAGCACTACGCGTCCGAGCCGTATGCGCGGGACGTACGGAAGGGCGGCGAGCTCGCCGACGTCGAGCGGCACCGGCACGCGGCCGTTGTCGCGCGCGACGAAGGCGAAGAAGCGCGCGAGCGGCGGCGACAGCAGCGCGTTGAACGCGTGCGGCCACACGACGTGGACGCGGCGCCGGCGCGAGCGCGACCAGAGCACGACGTGGTCGCCGGCGATTCCGACGAGCAGATCGTCGAGCGCGAGCGTGTCCGCGCCGTCGACATAGGCGTTGATCGGGATCGCCGCTTCGGCGACGAGCGGGTGCGCGATCACGTTGCCGCTGCGCGCACGCTCCGGGACGAACACCGGCTCGGCCGCGATCGCGCCCGGCGGCGCTTCCGCGGCGACGATCCGCCGCAGCCGTTCGCAAAACGCGTCGTCCTGGTATTTCGCGAAGCGTCCCGTCGTCTTGCCCGCACCGTACGACGCGGCCATCGGCGACGACACGATGCGGTATTCGCCCGCGGCGACCGCCTCGAACGACGGCGCGAGCACGCAGAACCCGACTTCCAAGGACCGCGGCAGCACGGCGGGACGCTCGGGCCGGATCCCCGCCCAATCTTCGTCGGAGAGCGCTATCTCGCGCGCGCCGGCGGCGAGCGCGGTGCCGATGAGCGCGGCGAGACGAATCTTGCGCACCGGGGCCGGCGCGTTCGACGGCGTCGTCGGGTCGAACTCCGTTTTCAGCGGGATGCCGATCCCATGTGGTCCAACCAGCTCCAGCAGCGGCACGAGCCGTTCGCCTGACTCGTAGCGCTCGTAGAAGCGCTTGCGAAATGCGTCGAGGTGCTCGCGGGTGCCGCAGCGCACGAGGACGTCGGCCAACCGCACGACATCGTCGCGCACGGTCTCCGGCAGCGTGAGCGGCGCGTGCGTGAGATCGAAGAACACCGGCTGCGCCACGTCGCCGGGGCCGATCGCCTTCAGCCGCTCCACCGCCGCGTCGAGCGCGGCGAGGTCGGGGACGCCGCGCTGCGCGCCGGTCGCGCCGCGCAGCGCGTCGACGAGTGGTGCGAGCGACGGCTGCGCGCGCGCGAACGATGCGAGACGGTCGCGCGCGTCGTCGAGCGGCGCCGGGCGCGCGGCGGGGATCAGGAAGCGGGCGTCGACGAGCTTGCGCAGCAGCGAGCGCGCGCGTTCGGCGTCGACCGCAAACGTCTCCGCGAGCGAGTGAGCGAGCGTGGCGAACGAGCAGCCGCCGCGTGCGAGCTCCAGCGCGTGCGACACGGGCGGCGTGGCCGCGATCGTCACGCTGCGGTACTGCGTGCCCTCGCCGGTCGCCGAGACTTTGCGCTCGTCGAGCAGCGCGAAGCGCGGGCCCTCGCGGCGCAGCGCCGTCGCGCTCGCGACGACGAGATCGCCGCCGTCGCTCAGCGTGCGTTCGGCGACCGCGTCGACGGCGCCGACCAGCCACTCGTGATCGACGTTCGCGCGGGCGACGCGATCGCGGACGTCGTCGACGCACGTCTCGTGCGGGCCGAACGCTGCCGCGCCGACCGACGCGAAGATCCCGAACGGCGTCGTTCGCGTTGCCATGCGCACGGCGTATGCGAGCAGCCGCACCGCGGCGCGCTCGTCGAGCGGCTCTCCGCCCAGCACGCGCTCGACAACCGGACGCAGGCCGGCGCTGGCGATGAGGATCGCGGTGCGAAATGCGTCGTCGTCGCGCAACAGCGTGGCGAGCCGCTCGCGCCAGTCCGGCGCGTCGAGCAAGTCGTAGGCACACTGCGCGGGCCACGCGGTGACGCGCCCCAGCGTCAGCTCGTCGACGACGGTGAACGGAGCGGTCTCGGCCTGCGCGCCCGAACGCGCGCGGCGTTTCCCAGGCGCGATCACCCCATCGGCATAAAGCTCGGTCCACCCCGGAGAATCGCGGCGAATCGCCGCGAGGGTGAACCGCTTCGCGTCGGCGCGAGGCCTCCCTGGCGCGCTACGCGGCTAGGGCGAAGTGTGATCCGCCTCGGCTTCGTCGGGCGACTCCTCGCCCATGAAACCGTAGAAATAGTAGATCGAACCGTCGTCGGTCTCGATCGCGATACGCGTCTCTTCGAGCTGGGCGGAGACGACGCGCCGCCCGACCATACCGCCGAGCAGCTCCTGTGCCTGCATGAACTCGGCGGCGCGGAGCGCTTCCGGCTCGATCTCTAGGAGGGGGTGCTCGTCTCGATTCACCAGTTCCGCGCTTCCTGTGGAGAGGACCGGCAGTCCGGCCCGCGCGAAGGCGGTCCGGTGATGTACGTCCTCGAGGTGATGAGCGGCCCGCTCGACGGCAAGACGTGGGCGTTCGAGCGGGAGATCACCATCGGTCGTGACGACGCGGTGGCTACGGCATGTATCACGATCGATCGGTATATTTCCCGAAAACACGCGCGGCTCTTCGAGGAAGTGGACGGCAAGTTGCGTTTGGCCGACCTGGCCAGCCGGAACGGCACCCGGGTCGGAGGACGCGCGCTCGGGGACCCGGAGGCGATCGACCTGGGAGAGCCGTTCGTCATCGGCCGCACGACCCTTCGCGTGGTCCGCACCTGACGTGCGAATCACACGGACGCCCGCGGAAACACGCAAGGCGCTCGCGACGGTCCCGCGCCCGCTGGGCCTGGTGCCGACCATGGGCGCGCTGCACGCCGGTCACCGCGCGCTCGTCGCCCGCGCGCGCGCCGAATCGCGGACGGTCGCGGCGTCGATCTTCGTCAATCCGCTGCAGTTCGGACCCGGCGAGGACTTCGACCGCTACCCGCGCAGCTTGGACGACGACGTCGCCGAGCTGCGCGACGCCGGCGTCGACCTGCTCTACGCGCCGGACGCCGCCACGATGTACCCGGCCGGATTCGCGACCGCGATCGACCCGGGCCCGGTGGGCGCGTCCTACGAGGGTGCAGTGCGCCCGGGGCATTTCAGCGGCGTCGCCACGGTGTGCGTGAAGCTGTTCGCGACGGTGTGTCCGGACCGCGCGTACTTCGGCGCGAAGGACGCGCAGCAAGTCGCCGTGCTGCGCCGCGTCCTGACCGATTTGAACCTGTCGCTGGAGCTCGTCGTCGTGCCGACCGTGCGCGAACCCGACGGCCTCGCGCTCTCCAGCCGCAACGTCTATCTCGCCGGTGACGAGCGCGCGGCCGCGCCGTCGCTGCACCGCGCGCTCGATGCGATCGTGCACGCGGTGCGATCCGGCGAGATCGATCGCGATCGCGCGATCGCGCGCGGGCGCGCTCAGCTCGCCGCCCCGCTGCGCGAGGTGTATCTGGACATCGTCGATCCTGCGACGTTCGTCGCGCCGGACCGCGTGCGCCCGCCCGCGCTCGCGATCGCGAGCGGCTGGTGCGGGGCGACGCGCCTCATCGACAACGAACCCATCGAGATGAACTCGTGAACGGCCGGCGCGTGCTGCTCGGCGTGACGGGCGGGATCGCCGCGTACAAGGCCGCATCGCTCGCGAGCCGGCTCGTGCAGGCGGGCGCGGTGCTGGACGTCGTGCTGACCGCCGACGCGCTGAACTTCATCGGGGCCGCGACGTTCGCCGCGCTCGCGCGCCGCCCGGTGCACACGTCGCTGTGGGAGCGCGTGCACGAGATCCCGCACATCGCGCTCGCGCGCGACAACGACGTCGTCGCGATCGTGCCCGCGACCGCAAACACGATCGCAAAGCTCGCGTTGGGCTTGGCGGACGACCTGCTCACCAACGTCGTGCTGGCAACGCGTGCGCCGCTCGTGATCGCGCCCGCGATGAACACCGCGATGCTCGAGCACGAGGCGACGCGCGCGCACGTCGCGACGCTGCGTGCGCGCGGCGCGACGATCGTCGAGCCGGAGGTCGGCTTTCTCGCCGAGCGCGAGCACGGCGCGGGCCGGCTCGCGGCCGAGGACGTGCTCGTCGCGGCGATCGACGCCGCGCTGCGCCGCACCGGCGAACTCGCCGGCGAGCGCGTGCTGATCACCGCCGGGCCCACGCGCGAGCCGATCGATCCGGTGCGCTTCATCTCCAACGCGGCGAGCGGGACGCAGGGCATCGAGCTTGCGCGCGAGGCGCTCGCGCGCGGCGCGCAGGTCGACCTCGTGCTCGGACCGACGCCGCTGGCGGCGCCCGCCGCCGCGCGCACGACGCGTGTGACGACGGCACGTGAGATGGAAGCCGCCGTGCGCGAGCGCGCGGGCGACGCGACGATCGCGATCGCGACCGCGGCGGTGGCGGATTGGCGTCCCGCTACCGCGCACGAGCACAAGGTGAAGAAGACCGACGATCCGCAGACGGTCGCGCTCGAACGCAACCCCGACATCCTCGCCGGCTTGGGCGCGCGCAAGGACGGGTTGTTCCTGGTGGGTTTCGCCGCCGAGACGCAAGCGTTCGAAGCGAACGCGCGCGAAAAGCTCGTGCGCAAGCACCTCGACGCGATCGCGGTCAACGACGTCGGCGGCGACCGCGGCTTCGGCGAAGGCTCCAATGCGCTCGTGCTCCTGTGGGGCACCGACGGCCGCAAGGACCTCGGCAGCGGTTCGAAACGCGAGCTCGCCGCCCGCCTGTGGGATGCGATCGCGGATCTCCGAAAAGTACCGGGCAACTAACATGCTCCTGTGCATCGACGTCGGGAATACCGAGACGAAGCTCGGCGCGTTCGACGCAGCCGGTCAGATCGTCGGGACGTGGCGCGTCACGACCGCGCGCCGCCGCACGGCCGACGAGTACGGCGTGCTCTTCGCCGCGTTCTTCTCCGCCGCGAAGTTTGCGATCGCCGACATCGACTCGATCGTCGTCTCGTCCGTGGTCCCGGTCGTCGACCGGCCGCTGGGCGAAGGCTGCGAAAAATATTTCGGCGTGCGGCCGACGCAGTTCACCGCCGCGAACCAGCGCTCGATCGTCGTGAAGACGGACCGCCCGACCGAGGTCGGCAGCGACCTCGTCGCGGGCGCGATCGGCGCGGTGTCGTTCGTCGGCGCGCCGGCGATCGTGATCAACTACGGCACGGCGACGACGTTCGGCGCGGTCGACGCGGACGGCGCGTACCTCGGCGTCGCGATCGCGACCGGGCTGCAGGTGTCGCTCGACGCGCTGGTCGGACGCACCGCGAAGCTGCCGCAAGTCGCGCTCGTCGCGCCCGGCACGCCGATCGGCCGCGACACCGTGAGCGCCATTCAGGCCGGCCTCGTGTACGGCGCGGTCGGGCAGACCGAAGAGCTCGTGCGCCGCATCCGCGACGTGCTCGGGTCCGGCGCGCGGGTGATCGCGTCGGGCGGCCTGGCGACGGTCGTCGCCGCGGAGACGTCGGTGATCGAGCGCGTCGAGCCGCACCTCGTGCTGTACGGACTACGCGTCGACCATCTCAACGCGCGCGGCTGACCGATCTCCGTAGGAAATAGGAGGAAAAGGCCGGGGACATGCGAACGGCTGCGCTCAGCTCATCGTCGGGAGGCGATTCTTCATGCCCTTCGCTCGTTGGTTCGTTCGTGTGTCCGCGCTGGTCGCGGCCGTTGCCCTGATCGCCGGCGGGCGCGTGCCGCTGAACGCAGCGCAAAGCCCGGTCGCCGCGGCGATCGATCCCGCCAACCGGGATGCGACGTGTCCGGCATGTCGTGACTTCTACCAGTTCGCGAACGGCGGCTGGGCCAAGACGAACCCGATCCCCGGCGACCACGCCTCGTGGAGCCATTGGGACGCGCTCGACGAGAGCAATCTGCAAGTGCTGCGCCGTGGGCTCGACAAGGCCGCCGCGTCGCACGCTGCCGCGGGGTCGCGCGACCAGAAGCTCGGCGACCTCTACGCCGCATGCACCAACGAGGATGCGATCGAAGCGAAGGGCGCGACGCCGCTGCAGCCGGAGCTCGCGAAGATCGACGCCGCGCAGGACCTGCCGGCGCTGCTCGCGGTCGTCGCGAGCCTGCACCGCGCCGGCGCCGCGGGGCCGTTCTTCGGCTACGGCTCGCAGCCCGATCCCGTGAACTCCGCGCGCACGATCGGCGACCTGGGCCAAGGCGGCCTGTCGCTGCCGGAACGCGACTACTACACGCGCGGCGACGCCAAGTCCAAGCAGTTGCGCGACGACTTCAGCGCGCACGCCGCGCGCGAGCTGCAGCTGGTCGGCGAGGACGCGACCGCCGCGACCGCGGACGCCGGGACGGTCATGCGCGTCGAGACGGCGCTGGCGAACGCGTCGCTGCCCAAGGCGCAGCTGCGCGACCCGAAGCTGACGACGAACTCGTACACGGTCGCGAAGCTCGCGTCGTTGGGGACGGCGATCTCGTGGCCGGCGTACTTCGCGGCCGTCGGCTCGTCGCAGGGCGCACTCAACGTCGACGAGCCGTCGTTCTTCCGCAAGCTCAACGGGATCCTCACCGCGACGCCGCTGCCCGATCTGAAAACGTACGTCAAGTGGCACTACGTCGCGTCGAACGCCGGCGCACTGTCGAAGCCGTTCGTCGACGAGAACTTCACGTGGCGCAAGAAGCTGTTCGGGCTCAAGCAGCTCGAACCGCGCTGGAAGCGCTGCATCCGCACGGTCGACAACTCGATGGACGAGCTGCTCGGGCAGATGTTCGTGGCGATGCGGTTCTCGCCGTCGGCCAAATCGCACGCGGAGACGATGGTGCGCAACCTGCGGTCGGCGTACCGCACCGACATCGCCGGCCTCGACTGGATGACGCCGATCACGAAAGCGCGCGCGGAAGCCAAGCTGACGGCGATCGTGCAGAAGATCGGCTATCCCGACACGTGGCGCAACTACGCGAAGCTCACGATCTCGCGCGGCGATTACTTCGGCGACTTGCGCAACGCGAACGCCTTCGCGGTCGCGCGCGACATCGCGAAGATCGGCAGGCCGACGGATCGCGCCGAGTGGGGTATGCCGCCGCAGCTGATCAACGCGCAGTACAATCCGACGATGAACGACATTACGTTCCCCGCTGCGATCCTGCTGCCGCCGTTCTACGCCGACTCCAACGACGACGCGCTCAACTACGGCGCGATCGGCGCGGTGATCGGGCACGAGATGACGCACGGCTTCGACGATCAAGGACGCCAGTACGACAACGTCGGCAACCTGCGCGACTGGTGGACGCCCGCGGACGCGAAGCAGTTCACGACGCGTTCGTCGTGCGTCACCAAGCAGTACGGCGCGATGGAAGCGGCGCCGGGCGTGCTGCAGAACGGTCCGCTGGTCACCGGCGAGTCGATCGCCGATCTGGGCGGGCTGCGCATCGCCTACAACGCGTACGAGAAGGTGCAAGCGGGCAAGCCGCGGCGCACGATCAACGGCTACACGCCCGAGCAGAGGTTCTTCTTGGCCTTCGCGACCGTCTGGGCGGAGAACGACACGCCGGAGCTCGCGCGGTTCTTGGGCCAGAGCAACGAGCACCCGGTCGCGCGCAACCGCGTCATCGGCACGCTGATCAACATGCCCGAGTTCGCCAAGGCGTTCCACTGCGCCGCGCACGACAAGATGGTCAAGCCCGTCGCGACGGTCTGCCGCATCTGGTAATCGCTGTGAAGCGGTGCGCCGATAACGACTACGCAGCTACCCCTTGCCGGCGGGGCGGTTCGCGTGACGTTTCTCATGGCCGGGTGTCGTGCGCATGGGCCCGGGCATTCGTCCACGGCGGGTCACCAGCACGAGGGAACGGTCATTTGTATAACGAAGAGGAGCGAGCGAGTTAGGAGCAGCGCCGGCGGCTGTGGCGGCGCCTCCCTACCAGGCAGGCGAAAACGATGGACGTCCTAGGCCTTAAGTCCAGCTCCCGTGAAACCGATCGATCTACCTGGGATATCGTATGCCCGGACGGGCAAGCGAGATTCCGGTGAGATGCGGGTCTTTCGTGGGAAACAGGGCAAGGACGATCGAGCCACCGCTTCGAACCGGCCCCCAACAGCGAACGAACAGGAGATCATCCAATGGCTTCAGGCGTAGGCGGCTACTAAGCCTCGCTGCCCGCGGGCGTGCGGGCGAGGTGGCTTCTCTTTCCAACAAACAGGCCCCCCTTACGGCGAGGGCCTTTTGTCGTTGCCGGTCGGCATGAAAACCGTGAGCGCCACGGTTCGGCCGTCGCGAACGCGCCGAGTGGTCCGTGTGCTTCTCGGCACCTTTTGGTACGCGATCGCGGTCGCGCTTTTGGCGTGGGCCGCCACCTATCTGGGCCTTCGAGCCGCCCGTGAACCGACATCGCTCGTCGTCTACGCGGTGCCGTTCTTGGTGACGTTCTTCGTGATGTTCTACGGAGAAGGAACCGAGATTGCGATCACGAGCCTGAAAGACAAGGATCCGGAGCAAATCCCCGACGCGCTCCGCCCCGGATTCGAAGCCTTTCAAGCATCAAGCCACGTGCTCTTCATCAGCGGGCGGCAGCTGCTCGTCGTCTTGTCGATTGTGGCGCTGACGCTGCTATGTGACAACGTGTCGGACATCGGACCCTTGGTCGCTGGGATGCCTTCGTTCGCAAAGTTGCTCGCGCTTCCGCAAGTCCACACATCGTTCACCCTGTTTTTCCCAACTTTTTTTGCCCTCTGGTTCGCTCAGCTGCCACCGAAATTCATTGCGCATGAGAGCCCGCTTTCCGCGTACTCCTGGCAATTCACGCGGTTGATCATCGCAAGCTCACTTTTCCTCGGCCGGACGTTGCGCGTCGACGGTCCGAGCACGCACCTCAAAGAGCTACTCGTTCGTCTGCTTCCGCTTTCAAAGGCGGTATTAAAGCCGAGCCGTGAGTTCTACTACGAGACGTCCGCCACTCTGCGTGACGGAAAAGCTCTCGAGCAACTGTACACCGCCCTGGAGATCGCTCATGACGGGTCGATTTCGGCGAAGCAGCATTTTCGTTTTCGCGCCTATGCGAATGGCTTCAGGCGGATCTCGCAGCGGATCGGATGGGAATCACCCATCAACCAAGCCGGCGCTGCGGTCCAGGTAAGCTGTCCGGTCCCGCATTCTTTGACCGGTCCGAGTTACGCGCCGTGGACCAATCGCGATGGGCTCGCCCTGCACTCGCTGGATTGGCGCGTCGACCTACCGGGGTATCTGCCGGTCGGGGCACAACTGGATGTCGACGTCGTGTATTCCACACAAGCCGGCGCTATGCGCTCGACGATCGGTGACGTCGATTACTTCCGGTACACGGTTTCGAAGGTTCCCACGGCTGAGATCGTCTTCGAGGTTCAACCTGAGGTCAACGCCGGCTTCGTTCTGATCGAAGGGAACGCGTCGGCGGATACGTCGGACGACCAACAGGTCAATAAAGCCGAAGAGTCGCGTATTGCGGTCGAACCATTGAACGGTGGGTATCGATACACCGTCAAATACCCTCTCCCCAGCACCGTGTATCAATTCAACTGGACGTTGGCGCCAGGTACCGTGCCGCTGCCGCCGCCACCGCCGCACTGAGGTGCGTGCGTCCGTACTCCCAGGCGCCCGGCCGAGATAGCCACCCGCGAGCGGCCGCGCCGGGTCTGCGGGTCCCCGGCGTGGTACACTCGGTGGTCGTGACTCAGCCTGTCCTGAGCCTGCCGAAGGGCATCGTCCAGCCGCTTCGGATCGGCCCCATCGAGGTCTGGCCCCCCATCGTGCTCGCGCCGATGTCGGGGGTGACGAACCGTACCCTGCGGGCGCTCTACAAGCCGTTCGGGTTCGGCCTGACCGTCACCGAGTTCGTGTCGTCCAACGCGCTGCAGTACGGCAACAAGCGCACGATGGAGATGATCGACCAGCACGGGGTCGAGAAGCCTGTGTCGACGCAGCTGTGGGGCAACGATCCCGCGCTGATGGCGCTGGCCGCCAAGGTCGTGCGCGAATGCGGCGCCGACATCGTCGACATCAACTTCGGCTGCCCGGCGCCCAAGGTGACCAAGACCGAGGGCGGGAGCGCTTGCCTGCGCGATCTGGACCGCTGCGAGGCGATCATGCGCGCGGTCGTCGGGGCCGTCGACTGCCCGGTGACGATGAAAATGCGGCTCGGCTGGACCGAGGTGGACCTCGTGTTCGTCGAGGTCGCCAAACGCGCCCAGGCTGCCGGCGTGCGAGCGCTGACGCTGCACGCGCGCACCGCGAAGCAGTTCTACAAGGGCAGTGCCGACTGGTCGAAGATCGCGGAGCTCAAGCGTGCCGTCGATATCCCCGTCATCGGCAACGGCGACCTCAGCGATCCCTACGACGCGCTGCGCCGCATGCGCGAGAGCGGCGTCGACGCCGTGATGCTCGGCCGCGCGACGCTCGGTAACCCGTGGCTCGTGTCGCGCTTGCGCGCGTTGATGGAAGGCCGCGAGCCGCAGGCGACGCCGGGCGCGCCGGACCGCCTTCGCTTCGCCATACACCACTACGAGACGATGGTCGCCGAATGGGGCGAACAGCGCGCCGTGCCGCAAATGCGCAAGCACCTCGGCTACTACCTCAAAGGCTTCCCGGGCGCGAGCGCGCTGCGCGAACGCCTGATGCGCACCGAGACCGCCGCCGAGACGCTCGCCGTGCTCGCGGAAACGATCGCGCAGCTCGAATCGTCCGCGTGCGAGCTCGCCGTCGCGTGACGACCGACGTCGATCTCGCGCAAGAAGCCTTCGAGAACTATCGCCGGTACGTCAACCCGCCGCTCGCGCGCGTGATGAAACTGTCGGGCTCGCCCGTCGAAGTTTCCGCCGAAGGCTGCACGATCACGGATCACAACGGCAAGACCTATCTCGATTTTGCCGGCGGCTACGGCGTGTTCACGCTCGGTCATCGCCACCCGCGCGTCGTGGCGGCCGTGAAAGACCAGCTCGACCGCATCGCGCTCTCGGGGCGCACGATGTTCAACCCGCTCATGGGCAGGCTGGCGAAACGGCTCGCCGAGCTCGCGCCGGGCGATCTGTCCATCTCGTTCTTCGCGAACAGCGGCGCGGAGGCGGTCGAAGGCGCGCTCAAGCTCGCGCGCGCGGCGACGAAGCGTCCGGCGATCGTCGCGACCGACGCGGCATTCCACGGCAAGACGCTCGGCGCGCTGTCGGTGAGCGGCCGCGACGCGTTTCGCGATCCGTTCGTGCCGCTGCTCGCCGACGTGCGCCGCGTGCCGTTCGGTGACGCCGCAGCGCTGCGCGCAGCCGTCGACGAGAGCGTCGCCGCCGTGATCGTCGAACCGATCCAGGGCGAAGGGGGCGTCAACGTCCCGCCCGACGGCTACCTGCGCGACGTGCGCGCGATCTGCGACGCCTGCGGTGCGCTGATGATCGCCGACGAGGTGCAGACGGGTCTCGGCCGCTGCGGCGAGCTGTTCGCGTGCGACCGCGAAGGCGTCGTGCCGGACGTGATCGCGCTCGCCAAAGGGCTGTCCGGCGGGGTGATCCCGATCGGCGCGTACGTCGCGCGGCCCGCGGTCTGGAACGCCGCGTACGCGAAGCATCCGCTGCTGCACACGTCGACGTTCGGCGGCAACGAGCTGGCGTGCGCGGCAGCGCTCGCGGCACTCGACGTGCTGCGCGACGAAGACCTCGTCACCAACGCGCGCGAGCGCGGGGCACAGCTGCTCGCCGGCGCGCGCGCGACGATGGCACGCCACCCGGCGGTGATCGCGGACGTGCGGGGCGCGGGGCTACTCGTCGGCGTCGAGCTGCGCAGCGAAGGCTACGGCGGAACGATCATCCCGGAGCTGCTCAAGCGCGGCGTGACGGCCGCCTGGACACTCAACCAGCAGCGCGTGATCCGCCTAGAGCCGCCGCTGATCGTCACGGCTGAGGAAATCGACGTCGCACTGCGCGCGTTCGATGCCGCGGTCGCGAGCGCGTTCGACAAACTGGGAACGTTGTCGTAGTGCCGTACGTCGAGTGCACGATCGACGTCACCGCGCCCGCCGCGACGGTGTACGAGCTCGCCAAGGAGCAGGAGCGCTTCCCGGACTTCATGCCCGACGTCGAGACCGTCGTCGTGCTCGAGCGCCATTCCGACCACGTCGTCACGCGCTGGAAGACGCTGGTCGAGGACGCGCCCATCGAGTGGACGGAGAACGACCGCTTCGACGACGCGCGCCTGCGCATCGACTACGCGCTGATCGAGGGCGACCTCGACACGTTCGAAGGCGCCTGGACGTTCGAGCAGCACGGCGACATCACACGCGTGGTGCTGAGCGTCGAGTACGATTTCGGCGTGCCGACGCTGGCGGAGCTGATCGGCCCGACGCTCGAGAAAAAAGTGCGCGAGAACTCCGACATGATGCTCGCCGCGCTCAAAGCCGAGGCGGAGTCACGGACGGTCCCGCAGTCGGCGCACGGTACGCGCTGAAGCGCGTCGCGGTCGACGCCGCGCGCAGCGGAATCGCCGCGTGCAACAGCTCGATGGTGCGCAGCAGCTCTTCGGCGTAGGCCGCCTCCTCGAGCCGCGCCGCGTCGAACGCCAAACCGCGCACGGGAAACGCCGCGCGCTCCAGCGCGTCGAGCATCGCGGGCGCTTTCGCGGTGCGCTCCGCAAGCCCGCGGATGCGCTGGAGCGCGTCTTCGAGCTTGAGCACGTCGGCGCGATACGCGGCGTACTTCTCGCACTCGGCCGCGGCGCGGTCGCGAATTGCCGGCCAGTCTTCCTCCCGAAAACGCGCGACCTCCGCGTTGCCCCGCTCGGTGAACCGCCGTTTGCGCGCCGCGATCAGCCGGTGCTCCTCCTGGTCTGCGGCACGCGGGCCCTTGGCTTTCGCGCGCAAGAGCTCGGCGTGCTCCTGCGCCGTGTAATCCGTCTCCACCGCGACGCGGTCGCTGATCGCGGCGAGCTCCTCGCGCCAGATGTCCTCGACGGTCGGCGGCTCGTTGAGCGCACCGAGCTGGGTGCGGCGTGACGCCAGGTGGTCGCGCCGTGCGTCGAGCAACGCGCGCAAATGCTGCACGCCGCCGCGCAAGGTCGCGATCCACGCCGTGTCGGCCGGCGCGCCGGGATCGTCGAACCGCACCTCGATGCCGAGTCCCAGCGGCTGGATCTCGACGAAGCGCCACTGTCCCGGCTCGGCGCCCGGCAGCACGCGCAGCCGGCAGCCGATGGGCGGCGGCGGGCCCGCGCTGCGGAACACCACGAAGGCTTCGTTCGCGTCGACGCCGAGCAGCGTCGTGCGATCGTCGAACACGCGCGCGAACGCGAGGATCCCCCCGTACGACACGTCGCCCCACACCGGTTCGTCGACGTCGTCGTAGCGGCGGCTCCATAGCACCGCCCACAGCGCGTCGTGCGCCTCGGCCGCGGCCGCATGGTCGCGGGTCATCGCCTCGAGGACCGCCCGGACGGTGGAGCGGCGATACCGCTTCGTCGTCACGCTCGCTTGGTTCGTGGTGGGCGCGGGCAGTCCCCGTTCGACCGCGCCCGCCGGCCTCTAGTCGGGCTTCGCGAACGCCACGATCGTGTTCTCGCCGCGGCAGTTCGTCCAGAACTTCGTACCGTCGAAACCGAGGCTGCGCGCGGCGAACGGGATCGACGCCAGCTCGTGCACCTCGGGCTGTTCCTTGCGCGCGTCCAAGCACAGCAGACGGTAATCGTCGCTCTCGCGGCTCTCCGTCGTGACGAGGTAGAAGCGGCCCGCGACGACGACCATCCCCGTGATCTGACGCGGAACCGGGATCGTCCGCAGCACGCCGCCCGTTTCGTCGAGCTCGAGGATGACTTGCGCATCGCGCTGGCTCAGATAGAGCCGGTCGCCGTCGTACGCGAGAAACGAACCGGTGCCGCCGGGACAGCGAATCGCATCCGACTTGAAGTCTTTGCCCATGATGTAGCGTCGTATGAAACGGTCGTCGGTTCCGCCGTCGTCGCGGTCGCCGACGACGACGCGCAGCGCGTCGCCGGTCACCGTCAGCCCGAATGGCCTGCCCGGTGCGATGGCCTCTTCGAAAACTCGGCCTTGCATCGCCACCATGCCGTAGATGCGGCACGTGTCGTATGAGCCGATCCAGAGATCCGGCCCGTCACACGCGAGCCCCATCGGTCCGGGGCAGGGGGCGGGGATTCGGAGGAGCTCTTCGATGGTCGAGAGCGTCTGATTCATGCGCCGCTCCCCTTCCCCCAACGGCCCGCGGGCTCCCGGCGCCGGAGGGGCGAAACGGGCTTTCGGGATGGCCAAGTTCTGTTTCGTGATCCACCCGCTCTCGTTCGAGGACGTCGTGCGCTACGAGCCCGGCGCCGCCGGCAAGGGTAAGCCCATCATCGCGAAGATCCTCGAATGGATGCCGCCCTGGGCGGCGGCGCACGTGACCGGCGTGCGGACGCCCGATGGGCGGGAAACTGAAGGCTGGTTCATCGGCGCGGGCCTCCTCCCGACGCAGATGCTAGAGCTGCCGCGCGAGCAAGTCTACGACCGCATTCTCAAAGCGATCCACATCGGCGTGGAGCTCGGCGCGGAAGTGGCGGGACTCGGTGCGTTTACCGGCGTCGTCGGCGACGGCGGCATCACGATCAACGAGCGTTCGCCGATCCCGGTGACGACCGGAAACTCGCTGACGATCGCCGCCGGCGTGCGCAGCCTGTTCCGCGGCGCCGACGAGATGGGGATCGACGCGTCGCGCACGACCGCGGTGGTCGTCGGCGCGACCGGTTCGATCGGCGGCGCGTGCGTGGAACTGATCGCGCCGCACGTCGCTCACGTGATCCTCGTCGCGCGCAACGAGACGCGCCTGCGCAAGTTTCACGAAAGCCTCGCCGCGAAGCTGCCGTGCGAATCGTCGTACACCACGGACATCAGCGACGCCGTCCGGCGCGCCGACCTGATCTTGACGGCGACGTCGTCAACGCAGGACGTGATCGAGCCCGAGGACCTGCGCACAGGCGCGGTCGTGTGCGAAATCTCCCTGCCGCACGACGTGAGCCGCCGCGTCGCGGTGGAGCGGCCCGACGTCCTCGTGGTCGAAGGCGGCAACCTGCGCGTCCCCGGCGACATGCACTGGTGGCGCGTGCGCGAGCCGGGCGAAACGTTCGACATGGGGCTGCCGCAGGGAACGGCGCTCGCGTGCATGTCGGAGACGATGGTGCTAGCGCTCGAAAACCGCTGCGAGCCCTACACGCTCGGTCGCGGCATCGACGTCGCGAAGGTGCGCGAGATCGACGACCTCGCGACGCGTGCCGGCTTCCAGCTCGCCGACATGCGTGCGTTCGACCTGCCGATCTCGCGCGAGCAGATCGCCCGCACCCGCGCCGCGGCAGACGAACGCCGCGCGGCCTCGGCATGAACATCCGCCCGCATCGGTACGCCGCGCGCGTTCGCTGGACCGGCGGCGCGTCGGGACCCGCGGTCGACTACCCGACGTACTCGCGCGAATACGTCGTCGAGATCGACGGCAAGCCGCCCTTGCGTGGTTCGGCGGACGCCCACTTTCGCGGCGACCGGACAATCCACAACCCCGAGGACTTGCTCGTCGCTGCGCTGTCCGCGTGCCATCTGCTGTCGTATCTGGCGGTGTGCACGCGCGCTGGGATCGCGGTGGTGGCATACGACGACGACGCGAGCGGCGAGATGACGCTGATCGACGGCAAGATTTGCTTTCGCGAGGTGATGCTGCGGCCGCGCGTCGCGATCGCGGACGCTGCGCGCATCGACGAAGCGACGGCGCTGCACGAGCGCGCGCACGCCGACTGCTTCATAGCGAACAGCGTGAACTTCCCGGTCCGCCACGAAGCGACCGTGACGAGCGCTCAACCGGCATGAGCTCAGAAATGGCGACGGGCACCGCGTTCGATGAACGCGATGCCCTTAGCGGTGTGAAGGAAGACCTTGACGCGATTATCCTATCATACTGCGGCCGGCGTCGCAACGCCGAGCTGGAGCGAGCGGGAGTCGAACCCGCGTGGAAGGAGTGTCAAAGTCTCCCTTCGGACCACCGAATCGCCCCAGCGCCGCGCTTATCACGCGCAGGGCTGCATTCAGCAAGGGTCTGTTTGGGAAAAGCGACGGGCACCGCGTTCGATGAACGCGATGCCCTTAGCGGTGTGTCGACAGGACTTGACATTGCCAGTTTACCACGCCGTGGCCGACGTCGCAACGCCGGGCTGGAGCGAGCGGGAGTCGAACCCGCACGTCGAGGGTGTCAAGTCCTGACGACGGACCGCCGAATCGCCCCAGCGCTGATCGATCACGCGATACCGGCAAATAGAAAGGCCTTGACGTGAAAAAAGTCGTGTCCGTTTCGCTCGGGTCCTCGTCGCGCGATCATCGTGCCGATGTCGATCTGCTTGGCGAGCGGTTCGAAATCTCGCGCGTCGGAACGGACGGTTCCATCGACAAGGCGATCGCGAAGCTCAAGGAACTCGACGGCACCGTCGATGCGATCGGGCTCGGCGGGATCGACGTGTATTTGTACGCCGGCAAGGACCGCTACGCGCTGCGCGACGGGCTGCGGCTGCTCGATGCGGTGAAGATCACGCCGGTCGTCGACGGCAGCGGCCTGAAGAACACGCTGGAGCGCAACGCGATCTCGTTCATTCAGACCGAGCTCGGGATCGAGCTGCGCGGGAAACGCGTGCTCATGGTCAGCGCGCTCGACCGGTTCGGGATGGCGCAGGCGCTCGTGCAGGCCGGCGCCGACGTGGTGTTCGGCGACTTCATCTTCGCGCTCGATCTCGACCGCCCGGTGCGCGGGCTCGACGAGTTCGAGGAGATGGCGCGCAAGTATCTGCCCGACGCGTGCAAGCTGCCGTTCCAGTTCTTCTATCCCACCGGCAAGAAACAAGACCGCGCGCCGCAGCCGAAGTATCCCGAGTACTACGACGACGCGGAGATCGTCGCCGGCGACTATCATTTCATGCGCCAGTTCATGCCCGACCGGCTCGACGGGAAGACGATCCTCACCAACACCGTCACCGCGAACGACGTCGACTTCTTGCGCGCGCGCGGGATCGCGCGGCTCGTCACCACGACGCCGGATTTCGGCGGCCGGTCGTTCGGCACCAACGTGGTCGAAGCGGCGATGATCGCGCTGCTCGGCAAGAAGTGGGCCGACGTCACGGACGACGATTATGCTCGGCTGCTGCGGGAGCTCGATCTCAAGCCGCGCGTGATCGAGTTCCAGGCCGCGTAAACCGCTTGTCGCTGCTGCGCAACCTCTTCGCGCGCCAGGCGCACGATCGCGAACGCCTGCCGTCGGACGGCGTGCCGCTGCGCCGCGTGCTGGGCGTGCGCGCGCTGGTCGCCGTCGGGCTCGGCACGATGCTCGGCGGGATCTTCACCACCGTAGGCAGCGGCGCGCATGCGGCCGGTCCCGCCGTCGTCGCGGCGTTCGGCCTGTCTGGAATCACCTGCTTGTTCGTCGCGCTCTGCTATGCCGAACTCGCGTCGATGGTACCGGTCGCCGGCAGCGCGTACACGTATGCGTACGCGGCGCTCGGTGAAGTCGTCGCCTGGGTGATCGGATGGGACCTGATCCTCGAGTACGGCATCAGCGTAGCGCCGCTCGCGGCGACCTTCTCCGGTGCGCTCCAGCAGCTGTTCGCCGCGATCGGCCTCGCGCTGCCGTCTTGGGCGCAAACCGCGAACCTCGTGACGAGCCACGGCTGGATCGACATCGCGCACTCGCAGGTCGACGTCGTGGCGTTCGGCGCGATCCTCGTGCTTGCGCTGATCCTGGCGATCGGCATTCGCGAGTCCGCGGCGACCAACGTGCTACTCGTGGTCGTCCAGCTCGTCGCGCTCGTCACGTTCGTCGTCGCGCTCGGCGGCGCCGTGCACCCGGCCGCGTACCACCCCTTCGCGCCCTTGGGGCTGCAGGGGATCGTGACGAGCGCCGCCGTCGTGTTCTTTGCGTACATTGGGTTCGATACCGTGACGGTCGCAAGCGAAGAAGCGCGCGACCCGCAACGCGACGTCCCGCGCGCGATCATTTGGTCGCTGATCATCGGGGCGGTGCTCTTCTCGGCCGTCGCGGCCGTTTCCGTCGGAGTCGTCGCCTGGGACAAGATCGACACCAACTCCGGCATGCTCGACGCCGTGAAGCACGCGGGGAACAACCCGTTGCTCTTTGCGCTCGTGCTCGTGGGAACGGTGACCGGTACGTCGGCGTCGATGCTGATTTCGCTGCTCGGACAAATCCGCATCTTCTACGTCATGTCGCGCGACCGGCTGCTGCCGGCGTCGTTCGGCGCAGTCAGCGCGCGCACGCGAACGCCGGTGCTCATGACGCTGACGACGGGCGGGATCGTCGCGGTTCTCGCGCTGGGCGTTCCGTTACAAACGCTGCTCGAGTTCGTCAACATCGGCACGCTGTCGGCGTTCGTCATCGTATGCGCGGGCGTGATGGTGCTGCGCTTCACACATCCGCAGGTCGCGCGCCCGTTCCGCGTGCCGTTCGGCCCGGTCGTCGTACCGGCGATCGGCATCGCGTTGTGCGTGTGGCTCACGGCGCGCGGGCTGCAGCCCATCACGTGGCTCCGGTTTCTCGTGTGGTTCGCGGTCGGACTCGCCATCTACGCGTTGTACGGTTACCGCCACTCGCTGCTCCGCTCGCGGTGAGATGACCGGCGCGACGTCGTCGACGAACGCAGGCAAGGCGCCGCATCTGCGACGCGTGCTCGCCTTGCGCGATCTCGTCGTCGTCGCGGCCGCGGCGATGGGACCGGCGTTCTCGCTCGCGACAACGATGGCCGCGATGATCGCCGCCGCCGGGCGCTGGACGTGGCTCGCGCTCGCGATCGTCGCGGTGCTCATGGCGATGATCGCCGCCGGATACCGGCGGCTCGGCGAGCGGATGCGCGACGCCGGCTCATCGTACGCATGGATTCGCGCGGCGTTCGGTCCGGAGACCGGGGCGTACGGCGCGTGGGTGCTGCTGGTGGCGAACCTGTTCGCCGTGCTCGCGACGGCGCTGCCGGCCGGCACGTACACGCTGGACCTGCTCGCGCCGAATCTGGCGGCGAACGCGCTCGCGGTGGCGCTCGCCGCCTGCGGCTGGATCGTCGCGAGCGCGCTGCTGCTTTGGTACGGTTTGCGCCCGACCGCGATCCTGACGCTGCTTCTGCTCGCCGCGGAGGTCGTCGTGCTCGCCGGGGCCGCCGGGCTCGCCGGCGCCCATCCGCGTCCCGGTGCGGTCGCGTTCGCCGGGGCGCCGCTGGAGTGGGGCGGCATCGTCGCGGCCATCGTCGTCGGCATCTGGATGATCGACGGCTGGGAAGTGTCGGCCTCGACCGCCGAGGAGGCGCACGGGGACGCCTCCGCGCCCGGCCGCGGCGGCCTGGCGGGGCTCGTCCTCACCAGCGTCGTCCTGCTGGCGGCGATCGCGGCCTTCACGCGGATCGGGACGCCGGCGGGCTTCGCACAGCACGAGAGCGACGCGCTGGCGTACGTCGGGAGCTTGCTCGGCGGCGGCTGGCCACTCGTGCTGAGCGTCACGGTGCTCGTGTCGCTGGCGGCGTCGCTGCAGACGACCCTCGTTTACCTTAGCCGCAGCATCTACGGCATGGGGCGCGACGGGCTGCTGCCGCGCGCGCTGGGGAACCTCGACCGCCGCGCCGAGCCGGCTGCGGCGATCGCGCTGATCACGGGCCTGTCGCTGGCGTTCACCGTCGCCGCGGGGATCTCGCCGAGTGCGAACGCCGCCTTCGCCTTCGTCCTCCAGGGGACGTCGTGGTTCTTGGGCTTGCTCTTCGTCATGACGGCAGCGGCAGCGGTCCGGGTGTTTCGCGGCGAGCGGACGGCCCGCTGGTCGGGTGTCGTGTTGCCCGGCGCGGCGGCCGCCCTGTTGGGCGCGATCCTGTTGGCGGCGCTGGTGCGCGCCGATTGGCTGACCAGGGGTTTCATCACCGCCTCTGCAATCATCGGGCTTCCCCTGGCGCTGTGGCGCGGCGGCAGCGTCCGCCGCGCGTTCGTGCCGGGGGCGGAACCACGTACCGGGAGTCGCTTTTGAACGACAAAGAAATCGTTTTGACCCGCGATGGGCTCAAGAAGCTCGAGGACGAGCTCGACGAGCTCAAGACCGTCCATCGCCGCGAGGTCAACGAACGCATCCGTCAGGCCAAAGAGTTCGGCGACATCTCCGAAAACGCCGAGTACGAGGATGCCAAGCAAGAGCAGGCGTTCGTCGAGGGCCGTGTCCTCAAGCTCGAAGCGATGATCCGCAACGCGCGTGTGATCGACGCGTCCGACTACGTCGCCGACGAAGTGCATCTCGGCGCCACGATCAAGGTGAAAGAGACGAGCTCCGGGCGGTCGCACGAGTTCACGATCGTGGGCTCGGCGGAAGCGGATCCGAAGAACGCGCGGCTCTCGAACGAGTCGCCGGTCGGCCGCGCGCTGATGGGTCGCAAGAAGGGCGAGACGGTCGACGTCACCACGCCCGGCGGCCAGATGAAGTACAAGATCGAGTCGATCAACAAGGACCCGAAGAAAACCAAGAAAGCGTCATAGCAGCGCGCCGTGGCCGTTGCCGATGGCTAACGACTTAGTTGCCGCGCGGCGCGCCCGGCTCGCCGCGCTGCGCGACAAAGGCGTCGACCCGTTCACCGCGACGCGGTACGACGTGACCGCCCACGCCGCCGAGCTCGCCACGAAGTACGCGGACTTGGGCGAGCAGGGTCGCGCCGAGGGCGAGACGTGGTCGATCGCGGGCCGCATCATGGCCGTGCGCGGCCAGGGCAAGGTGATCTTCTTCGACGTGCACGACCGCACGGGACGCTTCCAGCTGTTCGTGCGCAAGGATGACGTGGGCGAGGATGCGTTCGCGATCGCGAAGGAGGTCGAGCGCGGCGACATCGCCGGCGCGACCGGTTTCGTGTTCCGCACGAAGATGGGCGACCTCGCGCTGCACGTCCGCACGCTCGACGTGATCGGCAAGTCGCTGCAGCCGTTTCCCGACAAATGGCACGGGCTGCAGGACCCCGAGAAGCGCTACCGCCGCCGCTACGTCGACCTCATCGTCAACCCGCACGTGCGCGACGTGATGATCCAGCGCTCGCGCATCGTCGCGGAGATGCGCCGCTTCATCGACGCGCGCGGCTTTTTCGAGGTCGAGACCCCGACGCTGCTGTCGATCGCCGGCGGCGCGTCGGCGCGGCCGTTCCTCACGCACTCCAACGCGCTCGACATCCCGCTCAAGCTGCGCATCGCAACCGAGCTCTACCTCAAGCGCCTGATCGTCGGCGGGATGGAACGCGTCTACGAGATCGGGCGCACGTTCCGCAACGAGGGCATCGACGCCACGCACAACCCCGAGTTCACCATGCTCGAGCTATACGCGGCGTTCTGGGACGTCGAAGACATGATGGGCTTCAACGAAGAGCTGATGAACCACCTCGCGCGCACCGTGCACGGCGGCGAGACGGTGATGCGCGGTGAGGACGCGATCTCGTTCGCCACGCCGTTCCGGCGCATCGGCTACCTCGAAGCGTTCGAAGAGTACGGTGGGATCGTGCGCGAGCAGCTGCTCGATCCGGTCGCGTGCGCGGCGCTGTTGCGCGACTACGGTATCCCCGAGTCGCCGACGCACGCGCACGCGCTCGACAAGCTGTTCGAGCGGATCGTCGAGCCGCATCTGCTGCAGCCGACGTTTGTGTACGGCTACCCGGTCGTGCTCTCGCCGCTTGCCAAGCGGATGAAGGACGACCCGGAGCTGACGCAGCGATACGAGCTGTTCACCGCGTCCATGGAGCTCGCCAACGCGTTCACCGAGCTCAACGACCCGGACGATCAGCGCCGCCGCTTCGAGCTGCAGATCGCGGAGCGCGCTGCGGGCGACGAAGAGATTCCGCCGCCCGATTGGGACTTCGTCACGGCGCTGGAATACGGGATGCCGCCGACGGCGGGGATCGGCATCGGCGTCGACCGGCTCGTGATGATGCTTACGAACAACGCGTCGATTCGCGACGTCTTGCTGTTCCCGTTGCAGCGCCCGTTGCCGGTGGACGAGAACGACGACGACGACGAGGAGCCGGTTCCGACGGCATGATCGGATTGGGGATCGCCACCGACGCGCTCGTGAACGGCGGGATCGTTCGTCGCAAGCGCGACGGCGACCGCATCGTGATCGACGCGCCGTCGCGGCGCGATTTCTGGTTCGGGCACGGCTTCGTGCTCGATGCGCCGCCGGACGGCGCGCGCGTGGCCGAGCTGATCGACGACGGCCGAACGCTGTTCGGCACGCTGGGCGCGGCGCGGTTCGTGGTGCAATGGGAACGCGCGCACGACGCGGCGGATCCCGACGACGGGCCGCTTGCGCTGTATCGCCGTCTCGGATTCATTCCGGCGTCGTATGTCGACGCCGTCGTCGTACCGGTGCCGAGATGACGCCGTTCGTGCGCGAGCCGCTGCCGATTCCATCGGATGAGACGGTGCGCTGGACCGGTGAACCGCCGACGGGTTTCCTCTGGCGCTCGTCGGATTGGATGCTCGTTCCTTTCTCGCTCATGTGGGGCGGCTTCGCGATCTTCTGGGAAAGCATGGTGATCGCCGCGGGCGCACCGCTCATCATGCAGCTATGGGGCGTGCCGTTCGTGTGCGTCGGCGCGTACTTGATCGCCGGGCGCTTCGTGTGGGATGCGAACGTGCGCGCGCGCACGCACTATGCCGTCACCGATCGCGCGGCGTACATCGTCGTGACCGGTTTTCGCGGCGTGGTGCGCCGGTATGCCGGTTCGGGGCTGGACGACGTCGCCATCGAGCGCAGCGCCGACGGTTCAGGAACGCTCCGCTTCGGACCGGACCCGCGGGTGTCGCGGCAAGCCGCCCGCTCGGCGTCGTTCGTGCCGCAAAACGCGTTCGAGCGGATTCGCGACGTCGACCATGCCTACGACGCGGTGCGTGCCGCGGCCGCCGGCGGCGACCCGGCGGCGCAACCTCCCCAGGCGTGAGGTAGTCCCACCGTTCACCATGCTGAAACGCGATTTGACCACGTCCTATCCCCGCTCGGTGCGCGACAAAGTGCTCGGGGTCGTCCAGCTCGGACGCGCCATCGACAAAGGCATCGCGACCGCGAACGGGCTCAACGGCGAGTACAACTACGACTGTCCGATGGACAAGGGGATTTTCGACTTCCTCGGCCTCGACGGCAACGCGCTGCTCGACGTCATCAAGAGCGCGCAGAGCGAGTCGGAGATCGAAGCGTACGCGAAGCCGTTCGTCGACAAGAAGTCGCCGCAAGAGATCACCCAGTTCAACGAGAAGTTCTTGTCGCACGCCCCGCAGGCCGGGAGCGACGGCGAGAAGTATTTCATGAACTTGCGCAACGAAGTGGCGCCCGATCGCACGGACGTGTCGACTTGGCCCGACCTGCTCGACCTCGACGAGAAGCGCGACGTTCCTCGCCGCGTCCTCGCGTGACGAGCAGCACGAAATAACGCGAGAACCTCGAAAAACATTGCGCAAAGGGGCCGCCGCGAGGCGGCCTCTTCGTTTCTTGTAACCGGCTGAGAACGAGCGAGCGGACGGAACGAGACGCATCCCGTGGGGCCCGCGTTGTCATCATCGCGACGACATAACCGTGTGGGCACGGAACCAAGGCGTCGACATCACACCGGAGCATCGTATGCTCGAAGACCATGGGTCCGTGCTGAGCCGTCTCTTTGCACAGCCCTTTACCTCCGCGTTTCTCCGCGCCGTATTAGAGCATGATTACGAGACGCATCGCCACTTGCTCAACGTCGGGCTGCTGTGCGCGCGCGTCGCGATCACCGCGGCACTCTCGCGCGACGAAGCCGTCGTGCTCGGTCAAGCGGGGCTCTTTCACGACATCGGCAAGCTGCACATCCGCGGTACGCTGCTCAATGCGCGGTACACGCTCAGCGAAGCGGAGTGGCGGATCATGCGCGCGCACGCCGCGCGCGGCGAGCAGATGCTGCGGGCGCAAGACGCGACGGGGCTCGCGGAGATCGTGCGCGGTCATCACGAGCGCCTCGACGGTTCCGGTTATCCGGACGGTTTGCGCGGCTTGGCGATCCCGGCTGAGACGCGCCTGTTGTCCGTCGTCGATGCATACGACGCGATGCGCTCGGGCCGTCCCTACGCCGTCGCGATCTCGCACGACGAGGCGTTGGACCGGCTGACGGCGGCGCGCACGCTGTTCGATCCCGATGCCGTCGAGGCGCTCGCCGCGACGCTCGGCACGAATCACCGGCCCCGGCTAAAGGCGGTCGCGCCGATTTCGTGAACCCGTGGCGCGTGCCGACGTACCGGCTCGTCGTCGAATACGACGGAAGCGCGTTCCACGGACTGCAGTTCCAGCCCACCCTGCGCACCGTCGCCGGCACGCTCGAAGACGCGCTCGCGCGACTGTTCCACGAGCCCGCGAAGATCACGGCCGCCGGCCGCACCGACGCCGGCGTGCACGCGACCGGGCAGGTCGTTTCGTTCACGACCGCGCGCGACTTCCCCGTCGAACGCCTTGCGCTCGTGCTCAACGCGAACACCCCCGCGGACCTCGTCGTGCGCGCTGCGGCGGTCGTCGGCGATCGTTTCTCCGCGCGCTTCGACGCGCGCGAGCGGGTCTACGACTATCTCATTCTGAACCGCGGCTTTCCGTCGGCGCTGTGGCGCGCGCGCGCATGGCACGTGCCCCGCTCGATCGACGACGCGCGTTTTCTCGCGGCGGCGGAGCCGCTGCTGGGCGAGCACGATTTCGCGACGTTCTGCGGCGAGCTGCCCGACCGCGGCGGCACGATGCGCGAGCTGCGCGCGGTATCGCTGGCGCGTCACGACGATCTCGTGCGCGTCACCGTGCGCGGCAACGCGTTCCTGCACCGGATGGTGCGCGTCGTGGTCGGCACGCTGGTCGCGTGCGCGACGGGCGACCGCGACGTGGACTTCGCGCGGCGCGCGCTCGAAGCGCGCGACCGCACGGCGGCGGGCGCCACCGCGCCCGCGCACGGCCTCTACCTCGCGGGCGTGCGGTACGACGACTTCGATTCGTATCGCCCGGCCCACGTGGCTCCGTAGCGACTCGCCGGCCGCTTGGCTGGACTGGCAGAGTTCCCGCCCGGGGCCGTGAGCTGCGGTTGACGGGGGTCACCGCGCCAACGTATACTGCGTAGGTTGCCGCGGCGTCGCTGCGGCGTTTCTTGCTTGCCCTGAGCCCTGCCGAAGGGTTCGACCAACGGACCCATGCGCACATATCAGCAGAAGACGGCCGAGACCCAGCACGACTGGTACATCGTCGACGCGACCGGGCACAGGCTCGGCACGCTCGCGGTGAAGATCGCGCGCGCCCTGTCAGGCCGTACCAAGCCGACGTGGACCCCGCACATCGACGACGGTGACCACGTCGTCGTCATCAACGCCGACAAGGTCGAGCTCGCGCCGCGGAAGTGGACCCAAAAAGTCTACCACCGCCACTCCGGCTACCCCGGCGGTCTGCGGACCGAGACGGCGGCCCAGGTGCGCGACAAGTATCCCGAACGCCTCATCGAGCGCGCCGTTCGCGGGATGCTCGCCACCAACCGCATGCGCGACGTCCAGCTCCGGCGGCTCAACGTCTATGCCGGTCCGGACCATCCGCACGTCGCACAGAAGCCGGAGCCTCTCGCCTAAATGCAGCCTCAGGAAATCTTTCAGGGCACCGGCCGCCGCAAGCGCGGCATCGCCCGGGTCCGCCTCACGCTGGGCCAGGGCATCATCACCGTCAACAAGCGCCCCGTCGACGAGTACTTCCCGCGGCCGACGCTACAGATGATCGTGCGCCAGCCGCTCGACGTCACGCAGTCGCTCACGCGGTTCAACGTCGACGTCAAGTGCGAGGGCGGCGGCGTCTCGGGGCAAGCCGGTGCGGTTCGCCACGGTATCGCGCGGGCGCTGCTCGAGATGGATGAGTCGCTGCGGGAGCCGTTGCGGCGCAATGGATTGCTCACGCGCGATCCTCGTGAGAAAGAATCGAAGAAGTACGGGCGCAAGAAGGCTCGTAAGCGGTTCCAGTTCTCGAAGCGCTAGAACCATGGTGGCGGTGCCACCCGGCTTGATTCGTTTACGAGACGTGGAAGAACGTTGGGGCGGTTGGGCAGGCGTGCGTGGAGCACCACGTTGGGATCGTGGCTGGGCTCATCGCCATCGTGAAGATTGCGGCAAGGCTCAGGGCGACGGCGCCGGCGAGCGCGGCGACGGCTGCCATTCCGTGATTGTTGTCCGGGAGATCGGCTTTGCGGCGGGCATTTTCCGCGATCGCGAGCGCGGCGGCGACCGGGTCGGTGGAGGCGTTCACGTGCGTCTTCATGGCTCGAGGATAGCGCTGGGCCGCGACGGCGGCCGTCCGTAGTTCTACGGAACTTTCGAGCGGCGCGGTTCTGCGTTACGTGATTGCGAAGATCGTGACCGGGTCGGCTTTGCCGCGGATCTTTGCGATCAGCTTTTCCGCCGGCGGGGGTTCGGGGACTCGCGTGTAGGTGCGGTCGTCGATGTACGTGCGGCCCGGCGGGGCCGCGCCTTGGAGGCGGCTCGCGAGGTTGGCGGCGTCGCCGATCACCGTGTAGTCCATGCGCTTTGGGCTGCCGATGTGGCCGGCGACCACTTCGCCCGTTGCGAGGCCGATCGACAGCTGTAATTGTTTGCCGTCGGCTTGGATGTTCGTGGCCGCGCGGTGCAGGGCTTCGGCGACGGCGAGGGCGCGCTTCGCGTCGTCGTCGCGGACGCGGGGCGGGCCGAACACGACCATCAGGCCGTCGCCGTAGAATTTGTCCAGCAGGCCGTCGTGTTCGAACACGATTTGCACGGCCGCGCTGAAGAAGTTGTTCAAGATATCGACGACGCGTTCGGCGTCGAGGCGGTCGGCGAGCTCCGTGAAGCCGACGATGTCGGCGAACAGGATCGTCGCCGTGGCGCGCTCGCCGCCCAATGCGACGCCGCCCGGAGCGCGCATCAGCTGTTCGACGACGTGCGGTGCGAGATAGCGCGCGAACGCGTCGCGGATTGCGCGGCGCTGCTCGACGTCGGCGGCGTGAAGGCGTTCCAGTTTGCGGCGTTCGGTGAGATCGGTGAGGGCGATCGCCCAGCCTTGCGTCTCCGTGCCGTCGGGAAGGTTCACCGGGGCAACGCGCACCTCGAGCGCGAGCTGGCCGCGCGTCGGGTGGTGGGCTTCGACCTCGGCGGGTTGGGACACGAGCAGCTTGTCGGCGAGGAAGGTGGTGATGCCGGGGATCAGCGCTTCGAGCGTGCGCGCGGGTTTGCCGATCATCGTGGCGCCTTCGACGCCGAACGTTTGCGCGGCGGCGTCGTTGAAGCTCGCGATCGCGCCGCGGCCGTCGACGGTGATCACGCCGTTGGTGATCGATGCGAGCACGCGCGCTTGGAGTTGTTCCAAACGGCTGATCTCGACGACTTGCGCGCGCTGCTCGTCGAAGAGGCGCGCGTTTTCGATCGCGAGCGCGGCTTGGTTGGCGAATGCGGTCAGCAGGTCGGGGTCGTGCGGTGAGAACAGGCCCGGTGCGACGCGCGAGTCGAGGTACACGACGCCGATCGTGCGGGCCTTGATCGCGAGCGGGACGCAGATGATCGAGCGCAGGCGCAGCGCGCGCACGGAGAGGTTGATGTTGAAGCGCGGGTCTTGCTGCGCGTCGGTGGTGACGATCGGCTCGCCCGTCTCGAAGACGCGGCGCACCGTCGTTTGCGACGGGCGCATGTCGTCGCCCTCGATCGTCGCGCGGTCGATGCCGTACGTCGTCGTGAGCTCCAGTTTGCCGTCCGGATCGGCGATCATCAGGAAGCCGCGCTCGGCTTTCATCACTTCGACCGCGGTGTCGAGGACGCGCCGCAGCACGACGTCGAGCTCGAGCGACGAGTTGACGGTCTCCGCCACTCGGCCCAGCGTGCGCAGCTTGCTGAGCTCGGTCTCCGCCTTCGTCGCGGAGGCGGCGAGGCGGCTTTGCAGCGACGCGCGCTCCAGCGCCAGCTTCTCATACGCGCGGTCCGCGGCCGCGACCGCCGCGATCAGCGCCGCGTCACCCGTGGCGTTGGCGCGCGCTCGCAGCACGGCGAGCGCGTCGGCACCGGGCTGCGAAGCGTTCAGCGCGTCGGACACAGAGTGAAGGCAGCGGTGGTGGAGGGGGTCCGCTGCCTTCGCATCCTTGGACGGTACAGCACCCCGCGTGGTTCCGCGGATTGCGGGAACGTCCCGCCGGAGCGGTTCGCACATGGGACGGAAACGTCACGGTCACATCGATTGGCGATGATCCCCGCATGGCGATCGATTTTACGGCACCGACCGAAGCGGCGGCGCTGGCCGCGCGCGACCGGCTCGGCGGGCTGGCAAGAGAACCCGCGCGCGACGAGCGCGGCGCCGCGCGGGTGGCGAAGGCCGCGATCTTCGAAGAGGCGCTGCTCGGCGCCCTCAAGTCGCGGCTCGCGGAACTGCGGACGGTGGCGCGATGAGCGAGTTCGACCTCCTTTCCGTGGCTGCGGACGGGATGAGCGTGCAGCGCACGCTGCTCGACGTCGCCGCGCACAACGTCGCCGCGGCGCAGGCCGCGACGCCGGAGCATCCGTACCCGCGCCTGATCGCGCGCTTCGCGGCGCCGCAGCTGGACGACGGTTTCGATCCGGTACCCGACGACGGTGAATCGGGGGACGACGTGAACTGGACGCGTTTCACCGGCACCGCGCGCGGTGGCGATACGGCGGACTCGCTGACGGAGATGATCGCGGTGCTCGACGCGCAGCGCGCGTACGAAGCGAACGCGAGCGTGTTCGACGTGGGCAAAAAGCTTGCCGAGCGCACGCTCGACGTCGGGCGGACGTGATGCTTCGTACGATGAGGCGTCGCTGATGCGGGTCGACGTGCTCGTCCCCGACGGGCCGGCGGCGCCGGCCGGGCCGGCGTCGCGCGGCGACGGGGATGCGTTCGCGCGGCTCGTCGATGCGGCCGGCGGGATTCTCGCCGGCGCGGACCGCGCCGAGGCGGCATTTGCCGCGCACCGCGGCGGGCTGCAGGAGATGGTGGTCGAACGCGCGCGCGCCGACATCGCGCTGCAGGTCGCCGCGACGGCGGCGCAGCGCGCGGCGCAATCCATTTCGACCTTGCTCGGGATGCAGATCTAGTGGACGCGGCGACGGCGCTCGCGCGCGTGCGCGCGCTGTCGCCGCGAACGCGCATCGTCGGCGCGTGCGCATTCTTCGCGCTGATCGCGATCGGTGCGTTCGGGTTCTTCGCGGCGCGGGATACGCGCGTCGCGCTGTTCGCCACGCCGCTGCGCGGCGATCAGCTCGCTGAGGTCGAGCAGCGGCTCGCCGCGTGGAACGTGCCGCACGCGACCGTGAGCGACAACGTGCGCGTCGAGCGTGCGAAGCGCGGCGACGTGTTGCTGCGGCTGGCGCTCGCCGGCGTGCCGCATGCGCACCTCGCCGGCAGCGACGAGGCGCTCGCGCACGTCGGCGCGCTCACGCCGCAAGCCGTGCTCGAGGCGCAGACGCGCGATGCGCTCGCGGCGGATCTCGCGCTCGGGCTGCGCGGACTCGACGGCATCGCCGACGTGCGCGTCGTGATCGCGCCGTCGAGCGGCGGTGTGTACGCCGACGAGCCGCGGCGCGATGCGAGCGCAAGCGTGCGCGTGACGCTCGCGCCCGGTGCGCGGCTCTCCGCGCGCACGGTCGCCGGGATCAAGGCGTTCGTCGCGGGCGGCGTCCCGGCGCTCGACGCCGAGCGCGTAACGGTGCTCGACGACCGCGGGCTCGCGCTCGACGCGGACGGTGGCGACGACGCCGGCGACGTGCAGAGCGGATTGCAGACCGCGCTCGACGGCGCGTTCGGCGCCGGCGCGACGATCGTGCGCGTCCATCGCGAGCGCCTCGGCGAACGGCGCGACGTTCGCGACGTGCACCGGGCAGCCGTCGACGGCAGCATCGCGCGCTCGACGACCGACGAGCGGTATGCGTCGAACGCGAAGAAGTACTCGAAGTCCAGCGCGACCGAGGATCGCGGCAGCAACACGCGCGAGGAGCACCGCAGCGTCGCGCCCGATGCGACGGCACGCTTGACGGTCGCGGTCTTCGTCGACGCGGCGCGCGGGCTCGATCTCGCGAAAATTCGTGCGCTCGCGGCTGCGACGGTGGGCACGCGCGCGGATCGCGGCGATACGGTCAGCGTCGAAGCGGTGGCGTTCGCCGGCGGTTCGACGCAGGTTCGCGCGGCGCGGGCGCCGGGCTGGCTGCTCGCGCTCGCGAGCGTCGTGCCGCAGGCCCTCACCGCGTTCGCGCTGGTGGCGGCCGTCGCGTTCGGCGCACGGCCCTTGGCGACGGCCGCCGTGCGCGTGCTCGAGTCTGCGTCCGCGCGGCGCGCGGCGCGCGACGTCGCGGGGATCCCGCCCGCACGCGTGCGTGGCGCGCTCGACGGCGAGCCGCCGCACGTCGCGGCCGCGATCATCTCCGCCTTGCCGACCGCGACTGCCGCCGCGGTGCTCGAGCTGTATCCGCCCGACGAGCGCGGCGCGATCGTGCGCCGGCTGGCGCGCGCCAACGCGTCGCTCGTGCCGCCGCCCGAGGAGCTGATCCGTGGCCGCTGAGTTCGTCGCGCTCGCCGAGCTGCTGCGCACGCCGGCTTCGCCCGCCGTCGTGCCCGAGCTCGATGCGAGCGGCGCCGCTGCGCACGCCGAGACGTTTGCGGCGGACGTGTCGCCCGACGTCGTGCGCGAGGCCGTGCGCGATGCGCGGCTCTTTCGCGCGCGGCTTGGCGACGCGTTCGATGACGCGGCGGCGCGGCTCTTGCGCGAGCTCGCGTCGGAAGTTCTCGCGCGCGAACTGCGCCTCGCGCCGTGCGATCTCGTCGAGCTCGTGCGGCGTGTTCGCGAACGCGCACCCGTGGTGCGCGTGCGCGTCGCGGCGTGCGATGTCGCGCGTGTCGCGGGCGCGCCGCTTGCGCGCGACGGCGTCGCGGTGCTCGACGATTCGGCGCTCGCGGGCGGCGACGCCGTCGTGGAGCTCGCCGGCGGCGCGCTCGACGCGCGCTTGGGCGTGCGGCTCGCGATGGTGCTGGAGGCGTTCGCGTGATCGGCCGTCCGATCGGTGCGGTCGTCGCGACGCGCGGTCAGCTGATCGAAGCGACGCTGCCGTTCGCGCGCGTGGGCGACGGCGTTCGCGTGTGCGCGCGCGACGTCGCGGTGCACGCGCGCGTCGCCGCGCTGCACGGCGCGCGCACGCTGCTCGCACCGTTCGGCGCCACCGACGGCGTCGCGCTCGGGGACCGCGTCGAATGCGATCCGGCGGTGCTGCGGCTGCCGCTCGGCACGCCGCTGCTCGGCCGTGCGATCGACGCTTGCGGCGGGCCGCTCGACGGACGGCCCGCGCCGCGCGGCCGGCGTGTCGCGGTCGATGCGGCGCCGCACCACATCGGCGAACGGCGCCCCTGCGGCGCGGTCTGCTGGACCGGCGTGCGCGCGATCGACGGCCCGCTCGCGCTCGCGCGCGGGGCGCGCATCGGTGTGTTCGGCGGACCGGGCGCCGGCAAGTCGACGCTGCTCGACGCGATCGTGCGCGGTGCGGACGCCGACGCGGTGGTCGTCGCGCTGGTCGGCGAGCGCGGCCGTGAGGCGGAACGCCGGCTCGCGCGCCTCGGGCCGCGCACGACGATCGTGTGCGCGACGAGCGATCGTGCGCCGGCGGAGCGCGTGCGCGCGGCCGAAGTCGCGTTCGCTCAAGCCGATGCGCTGCGCGCGCGCGGGCTCGACGTGCTGCTCGTGGTCGACTCGCTGGCGCGCATCTGTTCTGCCGCGCGCGAGCTGATGCTGGGGCTCGGCGAGCCGGCCGGGCGCGGCGGCTACCCGCCCGGCGTCTTCGCGCTGCTCGCGCGGTTGCTCGAACGTGCCGGGGTCATTGGCGCGGGCAGCGTCACGCTGGTCGCGACGGTCCTGTCGGACGGCCCGGACGAGCACGACCCCGTGTCCGAAGCGGCCCGGGCCGCGCTCGACGGACACCTCGTGCTCAGCGAACGGCTTGCCCGGTCCGGGCACTTTCCGGCGCTCGACGTCGCACGTAGCGCCAGCCGCACGCTGGCCGAGGCCGCCGCGCCCGAACATCTCGCGGCGGCGTGCGTGCTGCGGGCGGCCGTCGCCGCGCTCGACGAGTCGCGCGACGCGCGGTCGCTGGGGTTGCGCTCGGACGATCCGTTCCTCGCGCGCTGCGTCGCGCAGGAAAGCGCGGTAGAGCGCTTTCTTCGCCAGGGGCCGGCGCCGTGTCCACCGCACCAGACGCTCACGGAGCTCCTACGACTCGCCGATACCCTCCAATGATGGACGTCTTCGCTGACATCTCCGCGGTTCAGAACCGAATCGCCGAGATCACCGGTGCCCCCGCACCGGGAAGCACGCTGCCCGCGCCGGTCGCCGTTTCGGCGTCCGCCGGTGCATCGCGCTTCGCGAACGCGCTCGCCGCCGCGCTCAAGCCCGCCAATCCCGCGCTCGGCCTGCAGGCCGGGGGCGAGGACGCACCGGGCCGTGGCGCGCCGGCGCCGGTACCGCCCGCGCAGATCGACGCCCTCGTCGAGCAGAACGCCTCGACGTGGCAGGTCGATCCCGCGCTCATCAAAGCGGTCATCGCGAACGAGTCGGGTTTCAATGCGAACGCGACCTCGAAGGTCGGGGCGCAGGGGCTCATGCAGCTCATGCCCGAGACCGCGGCGTCACTCGGCGTTCGCGACGCGTACGATCCGGCGCAGAACGTCGCGGGAGGCGCGCGCTATCTGCGCGGCCTGCTCGACCGTTTCGGCGGCGACAAACGCCTCGCGATCGCCGCGTACAACGCGGGCCCGGGCGCGGTGGAGAAATACCGTGACGTCCCGCCCTACGCCGAGACGCGAAGCTACGTGCAGAACGTCCTGGCTTCGTTCGACAAGTACAGCAGCAGCCGCCCTTAGCGTCGCGCTGGCGCTGTTCGCATCACCTGCCGCTGCAAAGCGCGCGGGCGATGCCGACGTGCCCGTCGCGACGATCCTCGCGGCGTACGACAAAGCGACGCACGCGGACGACGTGAAGACGTTCGCGGCCGAAGGCACGCTGGCCGGCGAAGGGCTGACCGGCACGTACCGCATCGTGCGCGACGGGCCCAACGAACGCCAGGACGAGCAGCTGGGACCGCGGCACGAGACGACGCTGCGGCTCGGCGACGCCGTGTTCGTGCGCAACGCGAACGGCAACGTGCGCGAGCTGCGCGGCTATTTGCGCCGCCGCGCGCTGACGGACGACTTGCTCGACTCGGGCGATTTCGTGAAGCATCCGGAGCTGACGCGTTTCGCCGGCTGGGGTGACGTCGGCGGCACGAAGGCGTGGCGGCTGGAAGTGAACGCGAAGGGCGGCGAGCCGGAGACGCTGTGGATCGATCCGGCGAGCGGGCTGCCGCTGCGGCTGGAATATCTCGACGGCGACGGGCCGTCGTACGTCGACTACGCCGACTGGCGCGACGTCAAAGGCCGCAAGATCGCGTTCCGCAACACGCTCACCGACGGCGACCACCGTTTCGACACGGTGCAGCAAACGACGTCCGTCCGGCTGGACGAGCCGGTGGATCCGGCGTCGTTCGCGCCGCTCGTGCCGCGGCTGCTGGCCACCGATCGCATCCACACGATTCCGCTCGTCGAGCGCGGCGGCCACGTCGGCGTCACGGTGCGCGTCGCGAACAAAGATTGGTTCTTTATCCTCGACACCGGCGCGCAGTCGATCCTCGTCGACAGCGCGGTTCTCAAAGCCGCGGGCGTCGACGGAAGCGGCGCGCTCGAGGTGCGCGGCGCGTCGCGTAGCGGCGGGCTCACCGTCGCGACGCTGCCGCGGCTGGAGGTCGACGGCGCGAACATGGACGACGTCGTCGTCTCGTCGCTCGACATTGCGCGCAACCTTGGCGGCGGGTTGAAGATCGACGGGATCCTCGGCTACCCGTTCTTCGCCTCGGCGGTGGTCGAGATGGACTTCGCCAACCGCACGCTGCGCTTCGGCCCGCCCGGCTCGTTCGTTCCGAAGGGTTCGCGCATCGACCTCGACGTTGACCGCGAGCTCGCCGAGACGACGCTGCGCATGAACAGCCGGCTCGACGCGCAGTTCATCATCGACACCGGCAACAGCGGCGAGATGCTGCTCTACCGCCCATTCCTGGACGCGCACCCGGGCATCGTGCCCTTCTCGGCGACGGGGTCGTACAACTACGGGATCGGTGGCGCCAACGCGACGTACCGCACGGCGCTGGACGGCATCCGCGTCGGAAGCTACGATCTCTACCACCTCACCGTCGACGTCGTGCTGGCGACGAACGGCGCGTTCGCCGACCGCGTCGATGCCGGCAACGTGGGTTTGGGCGTGCTGCGCAATTTCGTCGCGACGTTCGACCTCGGCAACTCCGCGATGTACCTGACGCCCGGCGGCACGTTCGACGACGGCCGGCGCCGCACGGCGCGTTTTTAGGCAATAACTTCGCCATACGCGCGTCGTCGCGCGCGGTTACGGTCGGGGCGGAGGCACCGACCGAACATGCAACACACCACCGGCGTCGCGGTCGTCGCGACGCAACTCGCCGATACCGACCGCCGCGCGCTCTCGCAAGCCTGGTACAGCGCGCTGCACCTCGCCGATCGTCCGCCGGCCGGCCGCCACGCGCCGCCTCGCATGGCGTGCGCCGCGCGACCGAACGGATCGTGCATTGCGCACGGTTCGAACGATCCACCGCAGCGCCGTTCGACGGACGGCGCGGGCCGCGGGCGCAACGCCGCGCCCAACGCCGGCTCGCGACGCGGCGGGAGCATCGATGCCGAGCGGCGCGTTCCGAAGACCGAGCTCGCGCGCCGCATCGAGCACGGGTTGACGCGGCGGCCGCCGCGCGGCGCGGCTGCGTCGTTCGTCGTGCGCGGCGCGGGCGGGCGCGTTCATCTGATCGTGCGCAGCGACGGCGCACTCACCCGCGTCGTCGCCGTCTGCGCGCCGCCGCTGCGCGAACGGGTCGAGCGCGCGCTCGCCCAGGCGCGCTTCGCGCTGGCCGGCTGCGCCGTGCGCGCGGAGGTGGCGTAACGTGGTCGGCGCGTCGCCGCTCGACGCGTACGAGCGCGTCCTCTCGCGCGCGCAAGACCTGCGCGACGCGTTCCGCGCGGGCGCCGTCCCGCTCAACGACGACGTGCGCACGGCGCCGCAGGTGACGGCGTCGAGCGATCCGCTCAGCATCGTTCCGCCACCCGGCGCGTGGCTGGTCACGCGCGGCGCGGACGGGGTGCGCGCGTACGAGCGCGACGGCGCGCTGGCGCTCGAGAGCGGCGTCCTGCGCACGCGCGACGGTGCCGAGGTGCTCGGTTATCCGGGCGGCGACGCGCGCGGCGCCGTACCCGTGCCGCTGCGCATCGCCGACACCGATCGCGCGCTGGGGCGCGGCACGGACGCGCGTGTGGAGAACGACGGCACCGTTGCGTACACGCGCGCCGCGATCGACCCGCGCACGGGCCTGCGCGGCGTCGAGCGCATCGTGCTCGGCCGCATCGCGCTCGCGCGTTTCCCCGCCGGCACGCAGCCCGCGCGGCTCGACGGCGCGCGCGTCGCGGCGCCGCACGGCGTCGTGCCGCATCTCGGCACGCCGGCCGACGGCACGTTCCCGGCGCTCGCGACGTTCAGCCGCGACGCGGGCACGATCGACATTGCGGCTGGGGTGGCGCGGCTCGACGAAGCATACCGCGCGTTCGAAGCGATGAGCGCCGTGATGAAGTCGCGGGCGAGCGTGCAGAAGACCACCGTGGATCTGGTGAAATGATCGCGGACGCCACGTTCGGCGCGCCGTTCGGACGCGTGCGGCGCTTGCGCTTCGTCGCGCGCGCGTCGATCCCGGTCGAGGCCGCGTGCGTGGTCGCGAACGGCATTCGCGAGACGCTTCGCGAGCTGTTCGGCGAAACGTGCGAGCTCGTGCTGGGCGAACCGGCCGCGCTCGACGCGCACGCGTGGTCGGTCCTAACACACGAGGCGCTGCTGTTCCTCACGCGCGGCCGCCAGACCGACATCGTGCTGGTTCTGCCCCAGCGCGACGCGCGGCGGCTGGTGCTGCGGGCATTCGGCGAGGGCGAGGCGCTGCCGGACGGCGCGTGCTCGGCGCTGGAGCTGCACGCGCTCGAACGGATCGCGGCACGCTGCGCGGCGGCGTTCGATCCGCTTTGCGCGGAGCGCCGCGCGGGCTCGCAGCCGGTTCGCGCGCTCGACGTGCCGGCGTGCGTCGCGTACTTCGATCTGCGCGTCCACGCGCCGGTGGCGCTGACGCTGGGCATCGGGATCGTACGCGACTTGCCGGATCCCGGCCCGTCCGGCGCCTTGCCGCCCTGCGCGCTCGACGCGGTCGCGGTGGAAGTGCGCGCGATCTTTGCCGAAGGGACGATCGGCGCCGCCGAGTTCATGCGGCTGAAGCCGGGCGACGTCGTCACGCTGGGCACCAAGGTCGGCGCTCCGGCATCCTTGAACCTCGGGGGCAGACGCCTTGCTACGGGCGTCCCTGGCGTCGTGGCTTCGCGCACGGCACTCCTCGTCCACGACGTCGCGATGGGAGCCCAATCTCGGTGATGAGCGAGCAAGGTAAGAACCTCGACCTGCTGATGAACGTGCCGCTCAAGGTGACGGCCGAGCTCGGCACGTGCAAGATGCTGGTCCGTGACATCCTCAAGCTCGGGACGGGATCGGTGGTCGAGCTCGACCGCCTGGCCGGCGGCCCCGTCGACCTGCTCGTGAACGACCGGCTCGTCGCGCGCGGCGAGGTCGTGGCGATCGACGAGAACTTCGGCGTGCGCATCACGGAGCTGATCGAGAAACCGTAACACGGCGGCCACGCCGCGGTCGCGCGCGGCGAGCAGGATGGTTGCATGGACGATCTCCTGCGCATCGCGAACCACGGCCACGCCTCGCTGCCGCTCGACGTGCTCGCGACGCTCACGCTGCTGTCCCTCGCGCCGTTCGTGCTCGTGCTCTCGACGTCGTTCGTGCGCATCGTCGTCGTGCTGTCGCTGGTGCGCTCGGCGATCGGCGCGTCGACGCTGCCGCCGAACACCGTGTTGACCGGTTTGGCGCTGATCCTGACGGTGGTCGTGATGGCGCCGACGTTCAGCGCATTGCAGCGCGACGCGATCCGGCCCTACGCCGCGGGCCGGCTGACGCAGTCGGCCTTTCTCGACCGCGCGACCCGGCCGCTGCGCGCGTTCATGGTGCGCCAGACGAAGTCACGCGACATCGCAGTCTTCGCACGCGTCGCGCACCGCCCGCCCGAGGAAACGGTTCAGGATGTTCCGCTCACCGTCTTGATTCCGGCGTTCGTGGTGGGCGAGTTGCGGTCGGCTTTCGCGATCGGCGTCGCGCTCTATCTGCCGTTCGTCGCCATCGATCTTGCTGTCGCGGCGATTTTGATGGGCCTCGGCATGGTCATGCTGAGCCCGCCGGTCATTTCGCTGCCGTGCAAATTGCTGCTGTTCGTGATGGTCGACGGCTGGGCGCTGGTCTGCGGGGGGGTCGTCCAAAGCTTTCGATGAGATCGTCCGTCGGCAGCGAGAAAATGGTGTTTCGTGCGCCGGTGAGGAATCAACCCCCGTGCGCATCGCGGAGAAGATCAGGACCCGGCGGCCGTTCTATTCGTTCGAGTTCTTTCCGCCGCGCGACGACGCCGCCGAGCAGAACCTGCTCGAGACGATCCGGGCGCTCAAGCCGCTCGATCCGGGCTTCGTCTCGATCACCTACGGCGCCGGCGGGTCGACGCGCTCGCGCACGGTCGAGGTGGCAAAGCGGCTGCGTTCGGACGACGGCTTCGACGTCATGGCACACGTCACGTGCGGCGGCGCGACCGTCGACGAGCTGCGCGCGCTGCTGAACGACTTGCGCCGCTGCGACATCGAGAACATCATGGCGCTGCGCGGCGACCCGCCGCGCGGCACGGCGGCGTTCGTAGCGGCAGACGGCGGGCTGCACCACGCGAGCGACCTCATCTCGCTGCTGAAGGCGGAATTTCCGTTCTGCGTCGGGGCGGCGTGCTATCCGGAGAAGCACCCCGAGGCGCCGAGCATCGACGCCGACCTCGCCGCGCTTTCGACGAAGGTGCGGGCCGGCGCGGAGTTTCTGGTGTCGCAGCTGTTCTTCGACAACGCGCGCTACTTCGAGTTCGTCGACCAGGCGCGGCGCTGGGGGATCACCGTGCCGATCCTCCCCGGGATCATGCCGATCACGAACTACGAGCAGATCGACCGCTTCACGCGGATGTGCGGCGCGACGATCCCGCGGAGCCTGCGCGCGGAGCTCGAAGCGCGCCGCGACGATCCCGGCGCGATCGCCGATCTGGGCGTCGCCTACATGACGCTGCAAGTCGCCGACCTGCTCGCCCGCGGCGCGCCCGGCATCCACTTCTACACGCTGAACCGCTCGCCGGCAACGCGCGCCGTCGTCTCTGCGCTCATGGCAGCCCGCGGCGCATGGTGAACACGCCTCGATAACCTAGCGGCAACGTTCGTCCGCCACGATTGGTGTGTGGACGGATTCGACGGACTCCTGCGGGACGCGCTGCTCGTTACGGCGCTGCTGACGCTGCCGGTGCTCATCGTTGCGACCGTCGTCGGCGCGACGGTCGCGATCGTGCAGGCGGCGACCCAGGTGCAGGAACAGACGCTGACGATGCTGCCGAAGGTGCTCGCCGTCGGCGCGGTGCTCGCCGTGTGCGGGCGCTTCGGGATGGCGTTGTGCGCGCAGTTGTTCGCCGAGGTCGTCGCGCGCATCCCGCTGCTCGTGCGCGGATGACGCAGACGATGCTGCTCGCGTTCGCGCGGGCGGCGGGGCTGGTGTCGCGCGCGCCCGCGTTCTCGCATCCCGCCGTGCCCGCCGTCGTGCGGGCCGGATTCGCGCTCGCGCTCGCCGTGGCCGTCGCGCCGCACGTCGCGCCGGTGCGCGCGCTGGATCTCGTGGCGTTCACGTTCGCGCTGGCGGGCGATTTCGCGGTCGGCGCGGCGATCGGCTTCGGCGCATCGCTGCTGTACGACGGCGCGTACTACGCGGGCCGCCTTGTCGACGATTACCTCGGCGTGCGCGGCAGCGTTCCGGGCGCGAACGTCACGAGCGCGCAGGCGTTCGGGAGGCTCTGGTCGTCCGCGTTTCTGATCGCGTTCGTCCTGCTGGACGGCTGGGTTCCGGTGGTGCATGCGTTCGCGGGCTCGTTCGACCACGTCGCGGCCGGCGCGTTCGCCGGCACCGGCGCGTGGGAGCGCTTTGCGCTCGCGCTTCCTGCGACGATCCTGCGCGCGGCGTTCGTCGTCGCGGCGCCGGCGGTCGCCGTCGCGGCCGCGCTGCAGCTCGTGCTCGCCGCGATCGCGCGCGTCGTCCCGCGCTTCTCGAGCTTCACGCTCGCGTTTCCGGTCACGTTTGCGGCGGCCGTGCTCGTCACGCTCGCGACGCTGCCGCTCGTCGCGCCGCTCGGCGCGCATCCCTGGCTGCCGGTACCGTGGTGACGGACTCCGGCGACAAACGCTACGACGCGACGCACGGCCGGCGCCTGCGCGCGCGGCGCGACGGCAACGTGGCACGCTCCGGCGAACTCACCAGCGTCGCCGCGTTCGGCGCCGCGACGCTGGCCGCGACAGTCGCCGTGCCCGCTGCGGCGACCGCTGCGTTTGCCGCGCTGCGTGCCGCAGCCGCGCACCCGCTGCGCGCCGGTGTTTCGTCCGCGCTCGCGAACCTCGCGCTCGCGGCGCTGGTTCCGGCCGTCGCGGCCGCGTGTGGCGGGAGCGCCGTCGCGCTCGCGCAGGGCGGCGGGCTGCACGTCACGGGCGTGCGCATAGATCTCAAGCGGCTGAACGTCGTCGCCGGGCTGAAGCGCATGTTCGGCGGCGAGGCGCTCGTCGGCGTCGTGCGCGCCGCCCTCGCGTTCGGAGCGGCGCTGCTGGCGATGCTCCCGCTCGGGGCCGACATCGTCGGCGCCGGCGCGGTCGTTCGCGCGCCGGGCGGTGCGGCGCTGCTCGTCGCATCCGCCGCGCTGCGCGCGTGCTGCGCCGCGGTCGCCGTCGGCGCGGTCTTCGCGGTCGCCGATTACGCGCTCGCGCGGCGGCGCTGGCTGCGCGGTTTGAAGATGTCCTACGACGAGCTCAAGCGCGACGCGAAGGAGAACGACGGCGACCCGCAGGTGCGCGCGCGGCGCAAGAGCGCATACCGCGCGGTCGTGCGCGGTGCGCTCGGGCGTACGCGCGAGGCGTCGTTCGTCGTTGTCAACCCGGCGCACGTCGCCGTCGCGGTCCGCTATGCGCCGCCGGGCGTGCCGGTCCCGCAGATTCTCGTGCGCGCGCTCGACGATGCGGCGTTGCGCGTGAAAGCGATCGCGCGCGAACATCGCATCCCGATCGTCGAAGACGTCGCGCTGGCGCGCCTGCTCTTCGCGAACGGGGAAAGCGGCCGCGCGATCCCGCCCGAGACGTACGTCGCCGTCGCGCAGATCATCGCGGCGCTCGCGCGCGAGGGCGTCCTCACGTGAAGAACCGGCTCACCAGCGCGTTCGCGGTCGCGGTGCTCGGCGTCGTCGCGATCCTCATCGTGCCCCTGCCGCCGCCGCTGCTGGACGCGCTGCTCGCGCTCAACGTCTTCGGCTCCGCGCTCGTGCTGCTTATCAGCTTGCGCGTCGAGGAGCCGCTCGAGTTCTCCGCCTTCGCACCGTCGCTGCTGCTCGCGACGCTGTTTCGGCTCGCGCTCGACGTCAGCGCGACGCGGCTGATCCTCACCGAAGGCCACGATCCGGGCGGCGTCGGCGCGCTGATCCCGGCGTTCGGGCAGTTCGTCGTGCGCGGCAACATCGTCGTCGGTTTGATCGTGTTCGCGATCCTCATCACGATCCAATTCGTCGTGATCGCGAGCGGCGCGCAGCGCGTCGCGGAGGTGTGCGCGCGCTTCACGCTCGACGCGATGCCCGGCAAGCAGATGGCGATCGACGCCGACTTGCACGCGGGGCTGCTCGATGCCGACGTCGCGCGCCGCAAGCGCGCGCGTGCAGCGCGAGGCCGACTTCTACGCCGCAATGGACGGCGCGGGCAAGTTCGTCAAGGGCGATGCGGTCGCGGCGCTCGTCATCGTCGCGCTCAACCTGCTCGGCGGCGTGGCGGTCGGCACGCTCTACCACGGGATGGCGCCGCTCGAGGCGATCGAGACGTTCGCGATCCTGTCCATCGGCAACGCGCTGCTCACCACGCTCCCGGCATTCTTGATCTCGACGGCGATGGGGCTGATGGTCACGCGCGTCGCCGGCGACGGCGCGCTAGGTGTCGACCTCGCAGCGCAACTGCTCGCCCGGCCCGACGTCCTGCGCGTCGCGGCGGCGCTGGTGTTCGCGCTCGCGTTCGTGCCGGCGTTTCCCGCGCCGCTGTTCGCGTCGCTGGGCATCGTCGCGTTCGGCGGCGCGCTGCTGGCCGAACGGCAGAAGCGGCGCGTCGACGCGCACGCGCGCGCGGCGTACGAGCAGCGCCGCCGCGAAGCGGTCCGCCGCCCGGAGACGGCCTTCGGTCTCGTCGGCGTGGACGCACTCTCGATCGACGTCGGTGCCGACTTGTATGCACTGCTCGCGCCGCCGAACTCCGAGACGCTGCTCGACCGCGTCGCCGACGTGCGCCGCGCGCTCGCCGCGGAGACCGGCATCGTCATCCCCGGCGTGCGCCTGCGCGACGACCCGCTGCGCGATCCGCGCACCTACGCGCTGCGCGTGCGCGACCGCGTCGCCGCCGAAGGCATCGTGCGCCTCGACCGGCTGGTGGCCGTCGCTGCGCCCGACGTGCTCGCGCGGCTCGGTGGCGAGCCGACGACCGAGCCGGTCTACGGCCTCGCGGCGCGCTGGATCGCGTACGAGGACCGCGACCGCGCGCAGCACGCCGGCGCGCTGACGTTCGACGCGATCTCGATCTTGGGCTCGCATCTCGCCGAGACGGCGCGCGCGCATGCAGCGGAGCTCTTCGGGCGACAGGAGTTCCAGACGCTCGTCGAGCACTTGCGCGGGCTCGTCCCGTCCGTCGTGAAAGACGTCGGCGGCGACGCGCTGCCGCTCGCGGTCGCGCACCGCGCGTTCGTGCACCTGCTGCGCGAGCGCGCGTGGCCGCGCGATCCGGTCGCGGCGTTCGAAGCGCTCGTCGACGCAGCCGCGACGACGCGCGATCCGCGCGAGCTGGCCGAGGCCGTGCGCCGCGCGATCGTGCCGCAGCAGTTCCGCCGCGACGGCGTCGCCCGCTTGCGCCCGCTGATCTTCGCGCCGGCGTTCGAGGCCGAGCTCGCGCGCATGTGGTCGGCCGACGGCGGCCTGGCCCCCGATCCGAGCACCGCGATCCGCCTGCGCGAGACGATCGCGCGCTACGCCGCCGACGATGCTTGGGCACCGCACGCGCTCGTCGTCACGGCTCCGCTGCGCCCGCTGCTCGCGGAGTTTCTCGAACGCACATCACCCGGCGTCGCCGTGTACGCGTTCGCGGAGCTGCCGCCGGAAATCCAGCTCGAACCAGCGGGCGTCGTCGGTCCCACGTAGAGAGATGGTCCGGTGCCGGGAAAACGCAACCACGTACGCGGGGCGCGGATTCAAGTGCTGCTTGACACGCGGCCAGTCTGTGTGAAATAAAATGGCTAGGCTCCAATAATTTTGCGTCGCAGCACCCTGCGATCGGGAAAGCGGGTATTTCGATGAACGTGATCGTTGCGGGTTCGCGCGCGCGTCTGCTTCAATCGTCCGGCGCATTCGTGGTCGGCACGGCTCTGCTTGCGGCTTGTGCGAATGGCGGGAGAGTGTCTCCCAGCACGATGGGTCGCACCGCGACCAGCGCAGTGTTCGACGGGCCTCTCTCAATCCGCGAACAGGCGGAAATCAGCGCGATGCAAACGCGCGTCAACACCAAGCTGGCGAGCGGGTACGTTTTCAAATCTGTGGGAACCGCTTCGTCTGGTACGGTGCATTCCGACGGGTCGTTCGCGGGTCGACTAGGCCCTGGCGACCGTCTCCGGATTAGCATCGTCCCCAAGAGTGAGTCCGGCGACCGTGTCGTCATCGGTGGGAGTTATGTCCGAAGGACGATGGGGGGCGGGTTCGTAGCTGCGGAGCGATCTTAGGGCTCGGCGGCGGGCGCCGCCGCTGAGCATTTCCTCAACGATCTGCGCAAATGAAGCGCCTCAGCATCAAGGCGCTTCGTCGAACATACCGGTTTGGTAGCAAGATAAGCGGGTCCGGGTGAGCGGCGGCGTAAGCTTCACGTGTGGAACATCGGGGCGGTGACCCGGTACGACGCGCCGTGAACGCGTTGCCCGCGCAAGCCGAGGCGCTCGTTGCGCGGATCGAGACGATGCTCGCGCAAGCCGAGACGCTGCTGGCGCGCGGCGGCAGCGACGAGGCCGCGTACGCGCTGCGCGAGACCGAGCGCCGCTATCTGCCCGACACGCTGGATGCCTATCTCGGGGTACCGCCGGCTCTGCGCGACGCGACCGCCGCGACGATGCTCGTCGAGCAGCTGCGCCTGCTCGAGCGCGCCACGGCGCAGCGCCTCGCGGTGGTCGCCGAAAGTGCCGAGAACGCGCTCGCCGCGAACGGCCGGTTCCTCACCGAGCGCTTCGGCGCGCTGGACACGCTGCCCGAAAGCGCCGCTTCAGCCGAGCCCGCGAGGGCGGGACCCACCGCGCTCGTCCGGCGCGTGCTGGAACGGCTCGAAGGCGAAGCCGGTGCCGACCCGATCGCAATCGTCGAGCGCGCCGCCGTGCGGCTCTCCGCCGCGTTCCCGGCGATCACCACGGTACGCCGCGCGGGCTTGCTCGGTCGCGGTCCCGTCGAGGACATCGCGCTCGACGTTCCGCGCCGCGACGACCTGCTGCGCTACGCGCTGACGCGCACGCGGCACGGCGTCGAGGCGACCGTGACGCGCTTCTTGCGCGGCATCAAGAACAGGACCGTCGTGGTCGACGTGGGCGAATGGACGCGCGCACTCATCGAGGACCTCGGGGCATACGTCGAACGCGAGCGCGGCGCGCGCGAGGTCCTCGAGCAACTGTTCAGGGCGCGATAGCGCCGGCCGGCGGGCCGCGGCTGCAACCCTGCCCGTCCGGCCCGGTATGACCGTCGCGATGAGCTTTTTCGGCATCGGACAGCCCCAGCGCGGCGCCCAGCAAACGGACGTCCGCACGACCGAGGGCGGCGTCCCGCTCGACGCGGTTTCGCGGCTGCGGCGGATGCGCGGGGAGGGCGGCGCGCCGCTCTTCACCAGCGACCTTTCGGTTTCGGAGTTCGTGCTGCTGGAGCAGATGGGCTGGCGGCCGCTGGGGCTCGTGCTCGGCAGCTCGATCTACCACGTCGGCATCCAGTACGGCAACTTCTACCAGAACCAAGAGCTGGGGTACCTCAGCGCCGCGATGTACGAAGCGCGCGACTTCGCGATGACGCGCATGGAAGAAGAAGCCGACGTGCTCGGCGCCGACGGCATCGTGGGCGTGCGGCTCGAGGTCGGCGGCTACGCGTGGGCGGAGAACGCGCTGGAGTTCACGGCGATCGGCACCGCGGTCAAGGCGCCCGGCGACTCCGGCGGCTGGCGCACGCGCGACAACAAGCCGTTCACCAGCGACTTCAGCTGTCAGGACTTCTACAAGCTCGTCACGTCGACGGGCTACGTGCCGCGCGAGCTCGTGCTGGGCAACTGCGTGTACCACATCGCGCACCAAGGTTTCATGCAAGCGATGAAGACGCTGGGCTCGAACGTCGAGCTCAAGAACTACACCGAGGCGATCTACGAAGCGCGCGAACTCGCGATGAGCCGCATGCAGGCCGAAGCGGAGGCGCACGGCGCGGACGGAATCGTCGGGATGCAGATCGTCGAGAAGACGCACATCTGGAGCCCGCACGTGATCGAGTTCATGGCGATCGGGACGTCGGTCGAGAAACGCGGCGAACCGAAGACCGTGCCGCTCACGTTCCAAGTCGGCTTGAACGACTGACGATGGACGGACCGCTCCAACCGCCGATGCTCGCGGCGCCCGAACCGGTGCTGCCCGTCGCCGCGTCCGACGCGTTGGGCAAAGTCCCCGTCGCCGCGGACGAGCGCGTCAAGCTTTCCGCCGACGCGGAGAAGCTCGCGCGCGAGCTCGCGCAGCTCGCGCCGGAGAGCGCTGCGTACCAGGAGCGGCTGCGCGCGCTCGAAGCGCTCGGCAACGCGGAGATCGCGCGGTCGGCAAACGTCGCGAACCGGCTGGTCGACCGCCCGACGCGCGCGATGGCGACGCTCGGCGCGGGCGCGCCGGTCGCGAAAACGCTGCTGGACTTGCGCGCCACGGTCGAGAAACTCGACCCGTCGCGTCAGGGCGATCTGTTCTCGCCGCGCAAGCTGCTCGGTGTGCTGCCGTTCGGCAACAAGCTGCGCGATTATTTCCGCGGCTACGAATCGTCGCAGTCGCATCTCAACGCGATCATCGAGAGCTTGCGCCGCGGTAAGGACGAGCTGTTGCGCGACAACGGCGCGATCGAGCAGGAGAAGGCGAGCATGTGGAGCCTGATGGGCGAGCTGGAGAAGCACGGCTATCTCGCGCGCGCGCTCGGCGACGCGGTGGACCGTGAAGTGCTGGCGCTCCAGCCGTCCGATCCGGAACGCGCGCGCGCGCTGCAAGAAGAAGTCCTGTTCGCGGCGCGCCAGAAGCAGCAGGACATCGCGACGCAGCTCGCCGTCAACGTGCAGGGCTACATGGCGCTCGACTTGATCAAGCGCAACAATGCCGAGCTGGTGAAGGGCGTCGACCGCGCGACCACGACGACGGTCGCCGCGCTGCATACCGCGATCGCGGTCGCGCAAGCCGTCGCGAACCAGAAGCTCGTGCTCGACCAGATCGACGCCGTGCGCACCACGACGTCCGACCTCATCCTGTCGACGTCGCAGGTGCTGCGCCAGAATGCGGCCCGCATTCAGGAAGGCGCGTCGAGCCCGACGATCGACGTCGAGAAGCTCAAGGAGGCGTTTGCGAACGTGCGCGCGACGATCGACGGAATGGCCGACTACCGCGTCAAGGCGCTATCGTCGATGGAGCGCACGGTGGATTCGCTCAACGACGAGGTCGGCAAAGCCAAGGCCTATCTCGAGACGCGCCGCGCCGTCGGCGAGCTTCCGCCGGGCTGATGGATCATCGTTCGTGCCGTCCCAGCCAAAATGCGAGGATGTATTTCTCGCCGGCCGCGACGGTGCCGGCATAGTGCACGCAATGCGGCGCGAAGACCAGCGCGTACCCGGTGCGCGGCTGCACGTTCACGGCGAAACTCGGGAAGCCCGTCGCGCCGCCGGCGAAGTCGTCGTTGAGGTAGACGACGAAGCTCAGCTTGCGCCACTCGGTTGGGCTGTCGATCGCGTCTTGGTGCGTGTAGAAGAAGCCGCCGGCGCGATACCGCACGAGCTGGATCTCCCCTGCTTCGAGACCGCGGCCGCGCGCGCGTTCGAGCTGCACGGCGCGCGCGCGAACGTCGTCCAAGACGTCGCCGAGCTCCGGCGCGAGGTCGCGTTCGTGCAGCACCGACGCGAGCCGCACCGCCGGATCGACGACGGGCGTGCTGGTTCGGTACACGGGCGCATCCTGCCAAGCCGTGCTGCGGCGCGCCGATGCGACGACCGCCGCGCAGGTTTGGCGCGAAAGCAGCTCGACGAGATCGAGCGCCGGATGTCCCGGCGCCGCGAGCGGTTCGCGCAGGGTCAGCTCAGGCCGATGCCGTTGCGCGCCAGGCCGGCGCAGCGCGCGCAGCGGCCGATGATGACGAGCGTCGCGTCGATCCCGGTGTACCGGTTGTCTTGCGCGATCGCCATCGCGACGGCGGCGACCTGGGGCGCCGGGACGTTCACGATCTCGCCGCACGCGCTGCAGACGAGGTGATGGTGCTTGTCGAGCGCGGCTTCGTACCGCGCCGCACCGCCGTGCGCGAACGTCTGCACGAGCCCGATCGCGCGCAAGATGTCGAGCGTTCGGTAGATGGTTCCGAGGCTGACGGCCGGCAGCTCGGCGCGGACGCGCTCGTGGATCGCCTCGGCCGTGAGGTGCGCGCCGTCTTGGAGCGAGCGCAGGATGGCGGCGCGCTGCTTGGTCAGGCGATAGCGCGTCTGAAGGAGTCCTGCATCGACCCCCTTGCCGTCGGTCACGAAACGCCCTCCGCGCGCCCGGTCCCACGTCCCCCTCTGGCCCGGACGACCGCAACGTCGTTTGACGCTGTCCGGCCCCCATGCTACGATCCGGGGGTTCTCCCCTTCCCCGGAATCCGGTATGTGGAATAAGCTCAAGAGACCGCTTCAGGCGGTCTTGCTGTTGACCTTGGTCGGCCTCTGCGTCTGGGCGATCGTCCCGATCCAGAAGAAGATCCACCTCGGTCTGGACCTTCAGGGCGGCGCGCGCGTCCTGCTTCAAGCCGAGCCGACGAAGGACGTGCCGAATATCACGGCCGACGTTCTGAATCAGGTCGAGCTGGTGATTGAGCGCCGCGTCAACACGCTTGGTGTTTCCGAACCCGTCATCTCGAAGTCCGGGGGCAATCGGCTGCTCATCGAGGTGCCCGCGATCAAGAACGCGGACGAGCTCGAGCGGCTGCTCAAAGAGGCGGCCGTCCTCGACTTCAAGATCTGCCCCCCGAAGGTCCACGACCGGGCCGAAGCGGACCCGAAGTACGCCAACGACGTCAACGGCGCATACAAGGATTGCGGGCAGGTCGTCTACTCGGGTGCCGAGCTCAAGAGCGCGCATCCCGGCTTTGGTCCGGGCGGGCAGCCGCAGGTCGACTTCACCACCAAGAACTCCACGAAGTTCGCGACGATGACGCGCGAGCACATGGGCCAGTGGCTGACGATCTTCCTCGACCAGAAGTACGTCAGCGGCGCCGTCATCGAAGGCATCATCTCCACCGACGGCATGATCCATGGCTCGTTCACGGACGATCAGGTCGCGCGGCTGGCCAACGAGCTCAACGCGGGCGCGCTGCCCGTGCCGCTCACGATCATCAGCAAGGACGACGTCGGCGCGACTCTGGGTCAGGACGACTTACGACTGTCGATGGTCGCGTCCATGGTCGGACTCGGGCTCGTGCTCATCTTCATGGTCGCGATGTACCGGCTGCCGGGCCTGCTCGCCGACCTCGCACTCGTCGTCTACGTGCTGATGCTGCTCGCGCTGCTTTCCGTCGCACACGCCGTCCTCACGCTGCCGGGCATCGCGGGCTTCGTCCTCTCGATCGGTATGGCGGTCGACGCGAACGTGCTGATCTTCGAGCGCGTCAAAGAAGAGTTGTGGGCCGGCAAGACGTTGCGCGCCGCGGTGCGCATCGGCTTCCAGCGCGCCTTCACCTCCGTGTTCGACTCACACTTCACCACCATAGTCGGCGCCGGCGTACTGTACATGCTCGGCACCGGCACGGTGAAGGGCTTTGCGTACACGCTGTTCTGGGGAACCGCGTTCTCGCTGCTGACGGCCGTGGTCATCACGCGGTTCTTCATGAACATCGTCGTGGAGAACAACCTCGTGACCTCGAAGGCCGCGTACGGTGCCGGCGGCGGCACCTTGCTGCCCGGCGGTCTGGTCGCTCCGGCGGAGGCTCGCAGCTAAATGTTCTTCCGTCGTCTCAACTGGAACGTCGTCGGTTGGTTCCGCACCGTCTCGGCGATCTCGTACGCCGTCATCATCCTCGGCCTCGTGTTCATGGGCTATCACTGGGTGAAGGACGGCTCGCCGCTGCGGCTGGGCCTGTCGTTCACCGGCGGTACTGACCTTACGGTCAAGTACGCCAAGCCGGTCGACAAACAGAAAATCGTCACCGCATTGGCGAGCATCGGCGTCAACGACGCGCGCGTCAACACGCTCTCGAAGGTCGGCGAGCCGGTCGGTGAACGCTGGACGATCGAGACGCAGACCGATTTCGGCAACAACTCGGCGCCGCTGCGCAAAGCGCTCGACTCGGTCGGCCCGCGCACCGACGCGGATCGGGCGGGGTCGTCGACGTCCACGGTCGGACCGTCGCTGTCGCGCGAGTATTTGTTCAACGCGATCAAGGCGCTCGTCATCGCGATCTCGATCCAGTTCCTGTACGTCGCGTTCCGCTTCGGGTGGAACCTGATCTTCGGCTGGGTTTGCGTCGTCGCGCTCGTGCGCGACTCGCTGATGATGATCGGCATCTACGGCATCGCCGGCCGGCGCGTCGACGACGCGTTCCTCGCCGCGGTGCTGACGGTCATCGGCTACTCGATCATGGATACGATCGTCATCCTCGACCGTATCCGCGAGAACGTCAAGCTGATGGACGGCAAGCCGTTCGACGTGATCGTCAACACGTCGATCCTGCAGACGATGACGCGCTCGGTGAACACGCTCGCCACCGTCGTCATCACGCTCGTCGCGCTGCTCGCGTTCGGCGGCGCTTCGCTGCAGAACTTCGCGTTCGCGCTGCTGGTCGGCATCTGCTCGGGCGGCTACCACTCGATCTTCTTCTCGGCGCCGCTCGTCGCGGTGATGCAGAAGCGCGTGTCCAAGCGCACGGGGGGCGGCGTGTTTCGCCGGTCGTCGCTGGCCGGGCAGCCGCGCACGGTCGCCGCCGCGCGCGGCGGCGCGAGCGCGGCCTCGATTCAGCGCGACCGCGAGGCGGTCGCCGCCGCGCGCCGCGCACGCCGCGAGCTGGAGCGCCAAGGTGCGTCACGCCGCACGACGGCACCGCCGCGCTACAAGCGCACGCGCCAGGAGCAGATCGACTTCGAGAAGCTCGAGAACCGCAACTTCGGCGCGCAGCTGCCGCAGAAGCCGCTGCAGGTCGAAGACGGCGAGGTCGACCCGATCGATCACGTCGAGCAGATCGATCCGCTCGACGCGCAAGCACTGGGCCTGCACGACGAGGCCGCCGATTTGGGCCACGAAGAGATCACGCTGAACCTCGGCGACGACGACGACGTGCCGGCGCCCGCGCCCGCGCCCGAACCCGAACACAAGACGATCCCCTAGTGGATTCGGCTTCGCCGAATCCTTCGCGTTCGCGCTTCGCGCGATCCGCCGATCAATAAGGATGAAGAAGCTTCCGCCGCCCACGCCGTCGGAGTCCGCGTTCGAGCGGCTCCTGGCGGAGTTTCCGACGGCCGAGCACGATCGTGGCGCCACCCCGGTTGCTTCGGATGCGCGCGTTTTTCTCGATGAATTGTACGCGCATGCGCGCGAGTATCTCGAGCGCGATCCGTACGCGACGATCGGCGAGGCGACGGGCTTCAACACGAAGGTGGTCGGCGTCAGCTTCGAAGGCCGTCAGGACGTCGCCGCGGGCGTGGTGCCGGGCACGGCGCTCGAACTGCGCCGGCACGCCGACAACCCGTACGATCCCAACGCGATCGGCGTGTGGTACGGCGCGCTCCAGCTCGGCTTTCTCAAGCGCCCGATCGCCGCGCGCGTCGCGCCCAACGTCGACGCGGGCGAGCGTTACACCGCGCGCGTCACCGCCGTCACCGGCGGCGGGACGCGTTCGTGGGGCATCAACGTGTACGTCACGCGCGAGCGCGAGGCCGCGCCGCACGCCGGTCCGGCCCGCGGCGCCGTCACGCGCGACGACGTGCTGCGCGCGCTGATCGGCGAGCAGCCGCTGCGCGGCGCGCAGCGCGACGTGCTCGAACGTCTCGACGCCGGGCGCAACACGCTCGCGGTGCTGGGCACGGGGCGCGGCAAGTCGCTGTGCTTTCAGTATCCGGCCGCGGTGCGCGCCCTGGAGCGCGGCGAGAAGACCGTGGTGCTGTACCCGCTGCGCGCGCTCGCGAACGATCAGTACGAAGCGCTCGTGCGGCGGCTCGTGCCGCTGGGCATCCGCGTCCACCGCGCCAACGGCGCGATCGATGCCGGCGAGCGCGCGGCGCTCAACGACGCGCTCGAAAGCGGCGAGTGGGACGTGATCTGCGCGACGCCCGAGTTCGTGCAGTTTCACCTCGACCGCTTTCGCGGCGAGCTCTCGCACCCGTCGCTCATCGTCGTCGACGAAGCGCACCATCTCTCGGAGTCGACGCACCGGCCCGCGTACCAGCGCATCGGCAGCGCGATCGCTGCGCTCGGCAGCCCGCAAGTGCTTGCGCTCACCGCTACGGCCGGTGACGACGCGTTCGCCAAGATCCGCGATACACTGCGCATCGACGCGTGGGTGATCGATCCCACCGTGCGCGACAACCTGCACGTGGTCGACGCGCGCGGCACGACCAACAAGCTCGCGTACATCGAGCGCTTCGTGCGCGACGGGGAAAAGGCGATCGTGTACTGCAACTCGCGCGCCGAGGCGACGCGGGTCGCGGAGAAGCTGCGCGCGCGCGTGGGCGAAGGGATCGCGTTCTACCACGCTGGCGTGGCCGGCGGCGAGCGCGCGCAGGTGGAGCGGTATTTTCGCGAGGGCGCGATCCGCGTCGTGGTCGCGACGTCGGCGTTCGGCGAGGGGATCGACCTGCCCGACCTGCGGCACATCTTCTTGTACCATTTGAACTTCGACTTCACCGAGTTCAACCAGCAGGCCGGGCGCGCGGGCCGCGACGGCGCGGACGCGTCGATCCACCTGCTGTTCGGCGAGCCCGACCGGCGCATCAACGACTTCATCATCGACCGCGCCGCGCCCACGCTCGAGACGCTGCGCAGGCTCTACGCCGCGACGAAGCGCATGGCGTCCGACGGCAAGCTGCACATGACGTACGCGGACGTCGCGTCGGTGCTCGCCTTCGACCGTGTCGACGGCAGCACGGTCGCCGCCGCGGTGCGCATCTTCGCCGACGCGGGACTGGTGGATCTCGGCGAGGACGACGACGGCCGGTACGTGCGCTTCCTGCCGGTGAGCGCGAAGGTCGACCTCACCGCGACCGAGCGGTTCGCCGAAGGCGAGGCCGAGCGCGACGCGTTCGCGCGCTTCTCCGACGTGGTGCTCAGCGCGAAACCGGAGGTGCTCGAAGCGCTGATCGACCGGCCGATCTATCCGAGCGCCGTGCCGCTGCTGCGCTGAGCGCGCCGGCCGCCGCAGGAGCGGCGGCGCGCGGCGAGCATAGTGCTCCGGTAATCACCGGGCCGACGACGGAGGGGCCGTGCGAGTCTTCGCAGTCGTTCTGACCGTTCTGTACGCCCTCGCGTTCGGCGTACCGACGGTGCTGTCGCTCAACGGTTATTACGGTACGCCCGGCTTCACCAAAGCCGGCGCGACCGGGACGCTGGCGCCGAATGCCGACGTGAACACCGTCGGCTCGGTCGACGCCGGGTCGCCCGCGGCGCGGGCGGGGATCGTCGCGGGCGATATCGCCATGCCGGTGGAGGCCGAGCACGCCTGGGCGGTTCAGCAGCTGTTCCACCGCGTCGCCGCCGGCCGGCCGATCGCGTACGCCGTGACGCACGACGGCCGGCGGCGCGTGGTGTTCCTCACGCCCGTCCGCAGCCCGGCTTCGGCGCGCGAAAAAGCGCTCGTCGTCGCTCAGCTCGTGCGCGGGTTCTTGATCGTGCTGATGGGCGCGCTGCTCGTGCTGCTGCGACCGAGCATCATGACGGCGGCGTTCTTCGTGCTCTGCCTGCAGTTCGGGGAGCTTGCGCACCCCACGAGCAACGCCGAGCTACTCGTGGGCGTGCCGTATTTTTGGAAGCCGCTCTTCCTCGCGCTGACGTGCGTCGTCACGGGCGCCGGCCCGGCCGTCGCCGCGATCTTCTGCCTGCGATTCCCAACCGGCGAGCCGCTCCCGTCGTGGCGGCCGGTCGAGAAGGTGATGATCGCGGTCGGCGTCTTCACGATTCTCGACTACTTCTTCGCGCTCGTCGCCGGCGCGACGTTCACGCCGCTGGGCAACGCGCTTTACCGGATGTTCAGCGTCGCGACGTGGCTGAGCTATCTCGTCGCGACGGTCTCGTTCCTCGCGCGCTATCGCGCCGCGTCGGGTGAGGACCGCGACCGCTTGCGCTGGGTCGCGATCGGCTTGGGCAGCTTTCTCGTGAGCTACGCGCTCTTTTGGATCTCGCAGAACGTGCCGAGCGCGCCCGGCGAGCTGAGCACCTGGGCGCAGTTCGTCAACCTGCTGCCGCTGACGGTGCTGTACGCGGTGATCCGGCATCACGTGCTCGACGTGCGCATCGCCGGCGGCCGGGCGATCGCATACGCGCTGCTGTCGGCGGTTCCGGTGACCATCTTCAGCGTGATCGACTGGGCGTTGAGCAACCAGCTCGCGCAGACGCGCTTCGCCGTGTTCGTCGAAGTGACGGTGTCGATCGCGTTCGGTTTTTGGGTGAACGCGTCGCAGCGCCGCATCGACAACCTGATCGAGTCGCTGTTCTTTCATTCGCGGCGGATCGCCGAGGAGCGCCTGCGCGGCGTCGCGCGCCGGATCGCGCACATCACCGAACGCACCCCGCTCGACGAGACGCTGGTGCGCGAACCGTTCGAAGCGCTCGCGCTGACGTCGAGCGCGCTCTTTCGTCTCATCGACGGTGCCTACGCGCGCGTCGCGCAGCGTGGCTGGAGCGAGGACGTCCTCCCGGTGCTCGACCCCAATGACGACCTGACGCTGGAGCTCGTGGCGACGCGTGCGCCCGTCGACGTGCACAAGATCAACTGGGATCCCGGCGATGCGGTCCGCGCGCTGCAGCCGGCGCTCGCGTATCCGATCCTCGTGCGGCAGGAGCCGCTCGGGGTGTTGCTGCTGGGTGCGCGCCGCGACGGCGAGCGCTTCGATGCGCTCGAGCAGGGCTCGCTGCAGGCGCTCGTGGATTCGGCGGCGGCGACCTACGACCACCTCGAAGCGGTCGAGCAGCGCCTCCTCGCCGCGGAGCTGCAGCGCGCGCTGGAAGAGACCCGGCGCGAGAACGAGACGCTGCGCGAGCTGCGTGCCCGCGCAGCGTCGGGCGTCTAGGCCCCGTCGCCCCCGGGAGATTCGTCGGGCGGCGGCGGCGGCTGGGGCGGATCTCCCTCGTACGGACGCGGCGGTTTGCCGACGGCGAGGATGGTCGGTCGTTCGAGCAGTGTCGTCATCGTAGTCCTTTTGAGCGAAGATCGAAGTCGCCGCGCCATCGTACCCCCGCGACGCAAACGGCCGGGGTAGCCTTCTTTCTCGATGCCGTAAGTCCGTTCGGCAAATGCGCGGTACCGCGCAACGGGCGGCCGGGCGGATCAGCAGCCGTGCGGCGGGTATTTCGTCCCATTGACGACCACCCAGCCGTTGTCCGCCCCGCGGTGCGTTGCGCAGTGGACGTCGTGCACGCCCGCGACGAACGGGCGCTGGCCGGGGGTCGTGAGGAAGTACTGACCGTACGCGACCACCGTCGCGCCGCGCGGCGCCGTGACGCGGCCGTCCAGGGTGTCGTTGGTGACGACCTCGACCAGCGCGGTGCGGCGATTGTCCGAGTACGGCACGCGCAGCGGGATCAGCTGGTGCGTGCCGTACCGGCCGCCGGGGAGCGGGCGCGACGGGCCGATCGTCGTGCCGCACACCATCACGTTGTCGACGGCCCCCGCATGCTGCTCGTCGATCAGCCGCGCGATATCGTCGTTCATCGACGCGGTACAGCTCACCGGGGTGATGACGTCGCTCCCGCGGGGCGCGCAGGCGCCGAGCACGAGGAGTGCGGCGCAAGCGCCGCACGCAAGGGCCGCCGCGAGCAGCGCCGCGGCGAGGAGGGAACGCATGCGCACGCTTTCGACCGTGCGCGGCCAGGGCCCGCGCGGCACACGGCGCAACTAGGCGGGCATGCGCGCGAATCGGGTTTTCGTGATTGCGGTGCTGGCGGTGCTCGCCGCCGCGGCGGGCTGTACGCCGCCGCGCGTGACCACGACCGTGAACCGAGGCACCGTTGCACCCGCCGCGCACCGTCATGCGCCCGCCCCGGTGAATCCCGACCTCGGCACGGTCATGGAACGCTTCTACCAACAGGTCGAAGGCGCGCACTGGCCGTTCGCGTACGCGATGCTTTCGCCGCGATACCGTGCGGCGCTGGACCAAGACCGCTTCGTCGCGCTCTACGAGCGCTACACCGACCTCGACGTGTCGTTGCGCCAGCTCGGCGACCACGTCGTCGTCGCGATGCTCGGCGCGAAGGAGCGCGGTGCTGCGCCGCGCGCGTACCGGTTCGAGGAGACGACGACGCTCGCGTGGGACGGCGAGGACTGGCGCATCGACCGCATCGTGCGCCGCGACGTCACCCGGACCGGTACGCGCTCAGGAGGGCGTCAATGACCGGCACCGCACGGAACCGCTCGGCATCCGCGCGTGCGCGCCGTGCGAGCTGCGCACGCCGCGTATCGTCGTCGAGCAGTGACGCGATCGCGTCGCCGAGAGCGCGTTCGTCACCCGCGCCGACGGCGACGCCGTTGACGCCGTCCGCGAGCCACGCGCGCACGCCGCCGACGTCGAACGCGACCGCCGTGCGCGCGCGCGCGAACGCTTCGATCCCGACGTAGCCGAACGGCTCGGCCCAGCGCGACGGCACGACGACGAGCGCGGCATCGTCGAACGCGGCGCGCACGACATCCGGCGTGACGGCGCCCGGCGCGTCGAGCTCGACGCCGAGCGCCGCTGCTTCGGCACGAACGTCACCGAGCGCGGGACCGTCGCCCAGCGCACGCACGCGCGGCCGGTGCCCGGGCGCGATGTGCGCGACGGCGCGTACCAGCGCGTCCAGCCCTTTTTGCGTCACGACGCGCCCCGCGAACGCGACCGTTCGGCTCGAACTCGGTTCGAACGAATCGGCGTACGCGTCGTCCGGCAGCGGCAACGGGATCTCGGCGATCCGTTCCACCGCGACGCCGCTGCGCGCGGCGCGCTCGGCGACGTAGCGTGACGCGACGATCGTCGCATCGGCCGCCGCGATCGCGTCGCGCAGCCGGCGCCGGCGCGCGATCAGCGCGATCGTCGCGGGACGCGGTCCGTACGCGCACCCTTCCAGCAGCGCGTTCACCGCGCACGGCACACCCAACGGCTGCGTGCAGATGCGGCCGCTGCGCGGAAACACACGGTCCCCGTTGGGGCAGAACGGCCGGTGGTCGTGCACGTGGTATGCGAGCCGCGCCGCGCCGCGCAGCGCTTCGACGACGCCGGCGTCCATCACGTTGTGGGCGACGGCGACGTCGGGCGCGAACGCCGCGAGCGCGCGCGCCGTTTCCGCGCGCGCGGCATCGTCGGGTGCGTCGTGCTCGCCGGCCCATGTGACGCGCTGCACGCCGACGCCGTCCGGCGCGGCGTCGGGTTCGCGCGTGAGGACGTGAACCGTCGCACCGCGCGCGGCCAGCTCGCGCAGCACGATGTCGAGATACCGCTCCATCCCGCCGGCGTGCCCGAGGCGCTCGGCCGCGACGAGGATGCGCATCAGCGGTGCGCGGCGATGGCGCGCGCGTACGCTTCGAGCGTCGCTTCGCCGGTCCGCCGCCAGGTGCGCGCGCCGAGCCGCCGTTCGAGCGCGTCGCCGCGGTCGCGCGGACCGCGTTCGAGCGCGCGCAGCACCGCGGTGCGAATCGTCGCGGGATCGGCGGGGTCCGCGTAGTCGACGTCGGGACCGAAGTACTCGCGCTCGCAGCCGCGGTCGCCGGCGACGATGCGCGCGCCGGTGGCCGCCGCTTCGAGCGACGACAGCCCGGGGCTCTCCAGCCAGGACGGGTGCGCGTGCACCGCCGTGCCGGCCATCATGCGGACCACCTCGTCGTGCGCGGCGTGTTCGACGAAACGCGTGCGCCCCGTCGCCCAGCGCCGGCACAGCGCGAGGTAGCGCGGGTCGTGCGCGTTGCCGACGAGCGTGACGTCGACATCGATGTCCCGCAGCGCATACAGCAGCGCGGCCTGATTCTTCTTGGGCTCGATGCGTCCCGCGCACAGTACGCCGGCGCGCGCGGACGGCCGCTCGACCGCGAACGCATCGTCATCGACGCCGAGCGGTGTGACCACGAACGGCATGCCGGTCACGCGCAGCCGCTCGCCGTACAGGTATGCTTCGACCTCGCTGGCAGGCAGCAGGACGTCGGCGCCTTGCACGAGCGCGCGCTGCGTTTCAAGCCGGCGCCCGGCGTTGCGCGCGATGCTGCCGCGCCACGGCAGCTGTGCCTCGGCGCGATGCAGCGTCGCGAACCGGCGCTCCACCTCGGTGACGGTCCGCGCGGCGAGCGCGCGCTCGACGTGCGGCGCGGTGGCGAAGAACGTGCGCAGGTCCAGCCAGATCGGCGACAGTGCGAGCGGGGTGCCGTGCGCTTTGACGGCCTCGATCTGCGCGCGCGCCGTCACCGGCTCGAACACCCCGAAGACGTGCGCGACGTCGTAGCCGCGCGGATCGGGGGCGAGCGTCGCGACCAGATCGGCGTCGGTGCCGAGCGCGCGCAGCGCGGTCGCCGTGCGCTCGGCGTGCACGAGATCGCCGCCCGGTTTGGCGGGCGCGTCGGGCCGCACCACGAGCAGCGCGCGCATCAGAGCGTGGCCACCTCGGCGAGCACCGCCAACGTCTGCGCCGTGCACCGCTCCCACGAGAACGTCGCCGCGCGCGCGGGCCCGCGGGCTGCCAGCGCGGCGCGCGCGGCGTCGTCGGCGAGCAGCGCGCGCAGCGCATCGGCCCACGCCTCGACGTCGTGCGCGTCGTCGACCCATTCCGCCGCGTCGCCGCCAACCTCGGGCAGCGCGCCGGCGCGCGCGGCCAGCACCGGCGCGCCGCACGCCATTGCCTCGAGCAGCGGGAAGCCGAAGCCTTCGTACGTCGACGGCAGCGCGACGAGCGCCGCGCCGCGGTAAAGCGCCGCGAGCGTCGCATCGTCGGGCGCGTCGATCGTGACGCCGCCCGCGGGCAGCGACGGCGGCCGCCGCGTGAACGCGAGCGCGACGTCGCCGGCCGGAAACGCGCGCGCGAACGCGGCGATCAGCGTCGTGGTGTTCTTGCGCTCGTCGTGCGCGCCGACGTGCAGCACGTAGCGCCGCCCGCGCAGCTCCGCAGGCAACGCGTCCGTCGCCCCCGGCGCGAACACGTCGTCGACCGCCAGCGGCGTCACGACGATGCGTTCCGGCGCGACGCCGAGCCGGTGCTCCACCTCGTCCGCGGTGAAGCGCGACTGCACGAGGATACGGCGCGCGGTGTTCGCGGTCGCGAGAAACGGGTTCTGCTCGATCGCGCGCTTGCGCGGGTCGTCGGACGGAAACGCGAACGGCGCGGCGTCGTGCACGGTGGCGACCGACGGCACGTCGGTGCGCAGAAACGTGCCGTTCCACGGAAACCACATGACGTCCGCATCGCGCGGCACGTGCCGTGAGACCTCGACCGCATCCGCGCCGAGCGCCTGCGCGACGGCGGCGCGCTTCGGAAAGAGATCGCGCACGACGAACGTCCAGCGAAAGCGGTCGTCGCGCATCGCGCGCGTCAGCACGGCGCGCGCGTAGCGCCCGATCCCGCGGTCGTCGCGCGCGAGGTTGTGCGCGTCGACCGCCACGTGGACCACGCTCAGCCGCGGCCCTTCGGGCAATCTTCGAGGTCGGTGAACCCGTTGGGCTCGGTGTGCTTGACGATGTACTGGATGAGCGGCGGAAGGTTCGTGGCGGCACCCACGGGCGGCAGTTGCATCGCGATCGTGAAATCCGGCTTCCTGAGGTTGGTGGACGACCACGGATCCGTCTGCTCGCCGTTGGGATAGACCCACTTGTACGGAAACTCCGCCGTCTCCGTGTGGCCGTCCAGGAAGCTGACCGTCGCGCGCACCGTCTCGTACGCCGTGCCGTTCGAATAGCGCGGCGCGTCGTGGGGGAGGAAGGTGACGACGCCGCATGGCGTCTCGGCATTCACGGCGCCGTTTCCGTTCCCGCTGTTACCGGTGCCGTTCCCGCCAAGACCCCCGCCCGCGCCGGGCACGTTGCCGCTGCCGTGTCCCGTCGAGGTGCCGGTGCCGGCGCCGGCGGCATTCGGGTTCGCGTAGGTTCCGCTCGGCGCTTTCGCGATCGCCTTGTGCGCGCCGCCGCCGTGCCGGCGCGCCGGACGCCCTTTGGCCCGGCCCGCGACCTGCTGCACGGGCGCGATGGTGCTGCGCGGCGGCGGCGTGACGCGCGGCTCCGGCGTCGGCGGCGGGGTGGGCTTGGGCGTGGGGGTGGGCTTGGGCGTGGGCCGCGGCCTCGGCGACTCGAAAACGATGCGCGTCGCCACCGCGTCACGCTCGGTGTCGTCCGCGGGCCGTGGGTTGTGCACGAGACCCAGGAAGATCTCGTGCAGTGCGATGGCGAGCGCGACGCCGACGATCATGCGATCGCGGTAGCGCTGGAAGTCGATCACTGCTATCAGTCTTCTGCCGAAGAAAAAAGCCACCCCGGGCGGGGCGGCTCGCTCGTCGTTGCTCCGCTCAGCTCTCGCTTACGACGGGTACACGCCGTACGTGCGGTAGTACCAGTCGCGGAATTGCGTTTCGCTGGGATAGTAGCCCGCCGTCAGCAATTTCGGAGTTCATAGCGTCTCCAGTTTTCCCCAGGCGGGGAACGATTACTCAACTTCAACGAGCCTGCACGTCCGAGGGGTTCCCTTCCGCCGCAGGCCTCGTGGGCGCGAGCGCGAAGCGGGCGAGCCGTGACCCAGCCCATCGAATCGCTGATCCGGGCGATCCCTGATTTTCCGATCCCCGGAATTTTGTTCCGCGACATCACGCCGCTGCTGTCGGACCCGGAGGGTTTCAAGGCAGCAATCGATCTGTTCGTCGAGCGCTTCCGCGCGTCGCGGATCGACGCCGTCGTCGGCATCGAAGCACGCGGTTACATGCTCGGCGCACCGGTGGCGTACGCGCTAGGAGCGGGCTTCGTCCCGGTCCGCAAGCCCGGCAAGCTGCCGGGCGAGAAGTTCAGCGAGCAGTACGCGCTCGAGTACGGCACCAACACGCTGGAGATTCACGCGGACGCCGTCGGTCACGGCCACCGCGTGCTCGTCGTCGACGACCTCCTGGCGACCGGCGGCACGATCGCCGCAACCTTGCGCCTGCTCGAAAAACTGGGCGCCGACGTGGTGGGAACCGCGGTCCTCATCGAGCTCGAAGCCCTGAACGGCCGCGCGGCCCTAGGCGACGTGGAGCTGACGAGCTTTATCAAGTACTGACCCAAGAGGGCGGCGCAGCCTTTGCAATCGGGGGTGGGTCTGGTTACTATAAGGCTTCACACCTGATGACCATCACCGATCTCGTTGGCAAGGTCCGCCAGTACGATCCCTCGCTGGAGGAGGGCTGGCTGGAACGCGTCTACGAGGTCGCGGACCGGGCTCACGAGGGCCAGCACCGTGCGTCGGGCGAGTCCTACATCGCCCACCCGCTGGCCGTCGCCGACGTGCTGGCCGACCTCGAGATGGACAGCGCCACCATCTCCGCCGCGCTGCTGCACGACGTGGTCGAGGACACGGCCATCTCCAACGAGCAGGTGGCCGCGGAGTTCGGCGACGAGATCGCGGCGCTCGTCGACGGCGTCACCAAGCTGACGCGCATCCCGTACCAGTCCAAAGAGGACGCGCAGGTGGAGAACCTGCGCAAGATGTTCCTGGCGATGGCCAAGGACATTCGCGTCATCATCATCAAGCTGGCCGACCGCCTGCACAACATGCGCACGCTCTCGAGCCTGCCGCTGCCCAAGCAGCAGTCGATCGCGCGCGAGACGATCGAGATCTACGCGCCGATCGCGCACCGCCTCGGCATTTGGCGGGTCAAGTGGGATCTGGAAGACCTCGCGTTGCGCTATCTCGATCCCGAGGCATATCGCGACATCGCCGAGCGCGTCGCGAAGAAGCGCGTCGAGCGCGAAGAAGCCGTCACCGAGGTCATCACCGACCTCAAATCCGAGTTCGAGAAGGTCGGCGTCGTCGCCGACACCACCGGCCGCCCCAAGCACTTCTACTCGATCCACAAGAAGATGCTCAAGGGCCGCGACTTCTCGACGATCTACGACCTCACCGCGGTGCGCGTCATCGTCGAGTCGGTGAAAGATTGCTACGGAGCGCTCGGCGTGGTGCACGCGATGTGGAAGCCGCTGCCCGGGCGGTTCAAAGACTACATCGCGATGCCCAAGCCGAACATGTACCAGTCGCTGCACACCACGGTGGTCGGGCCGGGCGGCGATCCGCTCGAAGTGCAGATTCGCACGTGGGAGATGCACCGCACGTCGGAATACGGCATCGCGGCGCACTGGCGCTACAAAGAAGGCTCCAAGAAGGACGAGAAGCTCACCTGGCTGCGCTCGCTGCTGGAGTGGCAGAACGACATGCGCGACTCGCGCACGTTCATGGAGAACCTCAAGGTCGACCTGTTCGACACGCAGGTGTTCATCTTCTCGCCCAAAGGCGACGTGTTCTCGATGCCCGCGACGGCGACGCCGCTGGATTTCGCGTACCAAGTGCACACGGACGTCGGCCATCACTGCGTGGGCGCGAAGGTCAACGGCAAGATCGTGCCGCTGGACTCGCACATCAAAAACGGCGACATCGTCGAGATCCTCACGAACAAGTCGTCGCGTCCGTCGCTGGATTGGCTCACGCAAGTCAAGACGAGCGGCGCGAAGCACAAGATCAAGCAGTGGTTCCGCAAGGAGAAGAAGGAAGAGAACACGCTGCGCGGCCAGGAGGCCGTCGAGGCCGAGCTCGCACGCGCGGGGCTGCGCATCGACGTTGCGCGCGGCGACGCGATCGAGAAGGTCTCGCACAAGCTCAATTACGTCAACCCGGCCGATCTCTTCGCGGCGATCGGCTTCGGCGACGTCACGGCGGGCAACGTCGTGCAGCGGCTGCGCGAGGAATCGAAGACCGACAACGTCGTCGCGATCCCGCTGCCCCGCCCGTCGACCACGCGCCGCGTGGCGCGCAACGCGAGCGGCATCCGCATCGCCGGCGTCGACGACGTGCTCGTGCGGCTGTCGAAATGCTGCAGCCCGGTGCCCGGGGACCCGATCATGGGCTTCGTGACGATCGGCAAAGGCGTGTCCGTGCACCGCGCGGACTGCCCGAACACCGCGTATATGAACGCGGCGCCGGAACGCATCCTCGAAGCGGAGTGGCTCGACCAGTCGTCGCTGACGCACGCCGTCGACATCGAGATCGAAGCGACGGACCGCAGCGGCTTGCTGCAAGACGTGCTCGGCGTCGCGGCCGGCCTCAAGACGGCGATCAGCTCGGTGAAGGCCGGCACGAAGCGCGAGCTCGCGCTGATCTCACTGACGGTGCAGATCAGCAACATCGAGCACCTGCACACCCTGCTGCGCAAGCTGCAATCGATCAAAGACGTCCGAAACGTCTGGCGCGTAACCAAACGCGAAGCAAGGGTCAGCGGATAGTCGTTTCGGACCCTTGACGCGGGACCCTCGCGCAGTGATAGATTGGCGTGAGGAGTACGACATGTTGGCCCCGATGGAAATTCCCGAGACCAAGCCCGCGACCGAGCTCATCGACGGCCGTCTGGTGCAGAAGATGAGCCCGAAGCGGCGGCATCAAGCGCTGGAGCTGCGGTGGACGTTCGCATTGCGCGCGTGGGCCGGCGAACGCGGCGACGCGCTGCATGAATGGCGGCACGAGTTTCGCGCGCCCGGGCATTCGTTCGCGTCGCTCGTTCCGGACGTTGCATATCTGTCGCGCGAGTCGCTCGAGGCGCTCGGTCCCGCGGCGTCCGAAGCGCCGCCGCGCGCCCCCGAGATCGCGGTCGAGATTCTTTCGGCCGGCGAATCGGAACGGCATCTGACATGGAAGATCGGCGCGTACCTCGCGGCCGGCACGCGCGCCGTGTTCGTCGTCGATCCGCCGGCGCGCACGGTGGTCGCGCAGTCGCGTGACGGCGTCGCGCGGTTCGGCCCCGGCGACGTCGTCGAGTACGCGGCGCTGCCCGGTTTCGCGTACGAAATCGACGCGATGTTCGAGGGCCTTTACCTCGGCTGAGCCCGGAATCGCAGTCGGGCGACCGCGCCTCCGCCGTCCCCGTTCGCGATCGTGATCGACCCGCCGAAGCGCTCGACCGTCGCTTTGGCGATCGCGAGCCCGAGCCCGCTGCCGGGCAGCGTGCGCGCTTCGTCGCTGCGCCAGAACCGGTCGAACGCGCGCCGCAGGCCTTCGGTGGAGAAGCCGCGCCCGTCGTCGCTGACACACAGCTCAACGCAATCTGCGTCGCGCGAGACCCTCACCTGGACGGTGCCCGCGTCGGAAGCGTACTTGATCGCGTTGTGCAGGAGCGTGATCACGGCGCGCGTGAGCCCGTCGCGTTCGGCGAGCACGGTCGCGTTCGCGGCGGTGCCGACATGGACGTGCACGTTGCGTTCCGCCGCCAGCACGGCGAGGCGATTCGCGGCGTCCTGCGCGACGACGCTCAGGTCGATCTGCGCGAGCCGCGCAGCGGTGCCGTGCGCGTCCGCGCGCGCGACGGTGAGCAGGTCGCGCGTAAGCGCTTCGAGCGCGTCGGCTTCGGACGCGATCGTCTCCAGCGCGGCGCGATATTCCGCCGGGGTGCGCTCTTTGCGCAGCGCGAGGTCGGCTTCCGCGCAGATCACGGAGAGCGGTGCTCGCAATTCGTGCGACGCGTCGCTCGTGAAGCTCCGCTCGCGGTCGAACGCGCGCTGCAAACGATCGAGCATGCGGTCGAACGTCGCCGCGAGGCGCCCCAGCTCGTCGCCGCGTGGCGGCAGGCCGAGCCGCTCCGAAAGGTCGTGCGCTTCGATCTCCGACGCGAGGCTCGCGATGCGGCCGAGCGGCGCGAGCCCGCGCCGGGCGATCGCGGCTCCCGCCAGCACGGCGAGCGCCGCGAGCAGCGGGATCGCCAGCGCGAACGCGAGCGCGACGCTGCGGTCGAGCGCGGTGATCGCGTCGGCATCGCGCCATACCGCGATCGCACCGACGCGCACGCCGCGCCGCGTCACGGGCGCGGTGAACACCCGCAGCGACTCGCCGCCGATCTCCACGGTGTCGTATCTCGGCGCTAGCGATGCGCGCGCGCAGGCTGATCGGCGGCGGAATCGCGTAGGTCGAGCTGATCGCCGCCGTGCCGTCGGCGCGAAAGATCGCGCTGCTGGCCTTGGAGCCGACGATGGCGCCGAATTGATCGCGGTCGCTCGGTTCCAGCGCGATCGACGCGCTGCTCGCGTCCACCAGGGCCAGCACGGCGCGCGACGTGGTGGCGAGCTGCGCGTCGAGCGCGCGCCGCTGCGCGTCGTCCAGCACGAAGAGCGCGAGCGCCGCGAACGCCGCGAGCGCGACGACGAGCGCCGACGCGTACGCGAGCGTCAGCCGCCCGTGCAGCGTGTTAGGGCTGAGCATCGAGCCCGAAGCGGTAGCCCGCGCCGCGCACCGTGTGGATGAGCGGCGGCTCATCGTTGGGCGACAGCTTGGAGCGCAGCCGCCGGACGTACACTTCGATCAAGTTCGACGCGGTGTCGCGGTCGCGCTCCCACAGCGCCGCCTCGATCATCGGCCGCGTCAGCAGTAGCCCGGCGTTGCGCATGAGGTATTCCAGGAACGCGGTCTCGCGCGCGGTCAGCGCGATCGCGGCGTCGCCGCGGCGCACGCGGCGCGTCGCCAGATCCATCACGAGGTCGCCCGCGCGCAGCTCGTCGTGCGCCGGCGACGCCGAGCGGCGCGTGATCGAGCGCAGGCGCGCGTCGAGCTCGCCGAACACGAACGGCTTGCGCAAGTAATCGTCGGCGCCCGCGTCGAGCCCGCGAATCGTGTCGTCGACGGTGTCGCGCGAGGTGAGCATCAGGATCGGCGTCTGCACGTCGCGGCCGCGCAGCGCGCGCGCCACGGAAAATCCGTCCTTGCGCGGCAGCATCACGTCGAGGATCAGCGCGTCGTACGCGCCGCTCGCCGCGGTCGACTCGCCGCCTTCGCCGTCGTGCTCCACGTCGACCACGTGCCCGCTCTCGGTGAGCCCGCGCCGGATCACCTCCGCGAGCCGGACGTCGTCCTCGACGACCAGGATCTTCACCCGGCACCCGTTCGCGAGCGGCGAGCCCGTTCATGTCAGCTTCAGCCTGGCGGGATATGCTGCAAGTTGCCCACCTCGATCCGTTCGGAGATACCGTGCATTCATCGAAAATCGCCGCGCTCGCGCTCGTGCTCGGCGCGTCCGTCGCCGCAAGCGCGGGGACGGCGTTTGCCGCCCCCACTCCCAAGCTGACGGGCCAGAAGCTCGTGCCGCTGGCCAAGGTGTCGCCCGCGCAAGCGCGAGCGATCGCGCTGCGCACCGTGCACGGCACGATCGTGTCGCAAGAGCTCGAGCGCGAACCCGGCGGCAGCGGCCTGCGCTACACGTTCGATCTCAAGACGGCCTCGGGTACGCGCGAAGTGGGCGTGGACGCCAAAACGGGCGCGGTGATCGAGAACATCGACGATAAGACCTGATCACAGCCGGTAGCGCTGCTCGAACACGAACAGCGTGCCGGTGAAATTCGGCGGCGGTCCGCCCAGCCGGCTGGGGATCCCGCCGAACGCCGTGCGCCGCAGCGACAGCAGCGACGTGAGATGCGCGCTTTGCGCGAGCTCGACGCCGATGAAACCGGTGCGCTGCGCGAAGTCGACGTTGGTGTAACCTTGGCCGAAGCTGCCGCGCATGCCGTAGCGCGCCAAGCCCGCCGACAGCAGCACGTTGTCGCGGATGCGGCGCGCGACGGTGAGCACGACTTCGGGATTGTCGTACGACACCGTGTCTTCGGGATGCGCGAGCACGGCAGGCCGGCGCATCGTGTCTTCGGCGTAGTCGAGCGTGACGTCGGTCTTGGCGGGATGCCAGCCGGCGAAGAAGACGTACTGGTGCTGCCGCCCGAACGTCGTGGCGTCGTTCGCCTGCGGCAGGAAGAAGCCGTCGACGAACCCCGTGCGGAGCGCGTTCGCGTACGTGATCGGGTCGATCTGGCGGAAGTCGGCATAGCTCGCGCGCACGTCGAGCGGACCGTTGCCGCGTTTCAGGGTGTACTTCACGCGATAGCCCTGCCGGTCGATGTTCACCGGAAAGTCGTTGATGAGCTGGAAGTTCGATTTGAGCCACTGGCCCGGCCACGACCACGCGACGCTCCAGACGTTCTCGGATACGCCGTACGGCAGCAGCGCCTGCGCGTAGTACGCTTCGTTGCGATAGAGATCGAGTGCTGCAGTGGCGCGACCGGCCGTTCGCGATATGCCGGCGTGCACGTAGTTGCCGGCTTTGCCGGTGCCCGGCTGCGCGACGTGATCCGCGTCGTACGTCGAGTGCCCGAACTCCGCGACGGCGTCGAGCGCTTTGGTCGCGTGGAATGCCGCACTCAGTCCGATGATGCGCTGGCGCTGGCCGCCGATCGTGCTGATCGGCAGCGGACCTTGCGGCGAGAATTCGAGCCGGCTGTCGCCACCGTAGAGCACGGTGGTCGCAACCAGATCGCCGCCGGTGGCGAGGTGCAGGTACTGCGCGGTGTACTTGGTGCCTTCGCCGTGGTCGACGACGAGCGACGCCATGTTCATGCGCGCGCCCGTGCCGGGCAACGACGGTAACGCCGCGCTCGTCAGTTCAAGCGTCGCCAAACCGCGTTTGCCGACGAAGTCCAGACCGTGCAGCGGGAGCACTTGCGACGACGCCTGCCAGGCGTCGAGCGCGGGCGGGCCGTCGCCGAGCGTCTCGGGCGTTGCGATCCCGATCGCGGGCAGCGCGTTGGTGAGCGCGGGCTGCACGAACACGAACTGCGCGGTTTGCGCGAGATCGAACCAGCCGGCCTTGAGCGTCGCATTGCCGTCTTTGGTCGCGAGCGTGCCCGATAGGATGGACGCGACGAAGCCCGTGCCGTCGTCCTGCGCGGCGTGCGTCGGGAACGCGACGTGATACGGCAGCGTCTGCATGCCGAGGTGCGGGTTGAGCGGCGCGATCACCGACTCGCCCCAGTACGCCGCGTTGGTGACGCTGCCGCGCACGTAGCCCGCGCCGATGACGACTGCGACATTGAACGCGCGCCCGTAGTAGGTCGGCCGCAGGTACAGTGCGGACTCCGAGGCGTTGCCGGGCACGAGCGGTGCGCTGGAAAATACGTCGTACGGCGTCAGCGGCGCCAGCGGATCGCCGCTCGTGAAGCCGGCGCCTTCGGGCGGCAGCGTTCCCGGGCCGTTCGTGCCCTGCGAGACGAACGTCGTGTGCGCGTCGATCCCGAGGCGCAGCGTTCCCGGCCGTGGTGATGGCGACGGCGACGGCGATGCGGACGGTTGGGGCGACGCGGCTTGCGCGCACGCAGGCGACGCCGCCGCCAGCGGCGCGAGACCGCAGGCGATCAGCACGGCGATCGAGATCCCGGTCAGGCGCACGAAAACGTTTCCTCCGATACGCTGATCGCCATGGTTGCAATGATACCCCACGTCAGGCCGTTCACGAGCCGGTCATCGTGGGAACGTACAATATCTCGATGACATACAGGCTTTCGCGCCCGTTCGCCGTTACCGTGTCGGTCGCGGCGTGCGCCGCCGTCGCGGCGATCCTCGGCCGTGCGGTCGCCGAAGGCGGGACGCTGCGTGTCGACACCGCGATCCTCGACGCGATCCACCGCCATGCCTCGCCGATGTTCGACCGGATGGCCGCGTTCGCGTCGTTCGCCGGCGGGCCGGGCGTCGTCGCGGTCGCGCTCGCGCTCGTCGTCTACGTGTTCGTGCGCGGCGCGCGGCGCGAAGCCGCGATCATGGCGATCGGGATGATCGTCGCCGAGCTGCTCGACCTCGTGCTCAAGGAGCTCTTCGACCGCGTGCGGCCGGATCTGTGGCTGCGCGCCGCCGTGTCGGGCGAAAGCTTTCCCAGCGGGCACGCGCTCGCGTCGACGGTGATCTATGGGCTGGTTGCCTACACCGTCGCGCGCCGGTGGCCCGGGCACACGATGCTGATCGGCGCGATCGCGGCGTTCGTCGTCGCCGCGATCGCGTTCAGCCGGTTGTATCTGGGTGTGCATTGGCCGAGCGACGTCGTCGCCGGCGTGGCGATCGGTTACCTGTGTCTGACCGCCACGATCCTGATCGCTAGGCGGTCGTCGGCTCGGGTTCGAGCTCGCCGCCCGTAACCGGCCCGCGCGGCCGCCGGAACGATGGCGGTTTGGGCGCGAAGCGCGGCTCGATGTGCCGTGCGACCAAGAGATAGATCGTCGGCACGACGATCAGCGACAGCAGCGTCGACGTGATCAAACCGCCGATGACGACCGTGCCGAGCGGCGCCTGCGTCTGCGAGCCCTGCTCAATCCCGATCGCGATCGGCAGCATGCCGCCGAGCGTTGCGAGCGTGGTCATCAGGATCGGGCGCAAGCGCATCGGGCCCGCGTGCATCAGCGCTTCGCGCGGATCCATGCCTTCGTCGCGCCGCAACTGTTTGGTGAACTCGACCACGAGGATCGCGTTCTTCACCGCAATGCCGACGAGCATCAGCGAGCCGATGAACGCCGTGAGGCCGAATGCGCGGTGCGTGAGCCACAGCGATCCGATGATGCCGATGACGGCGAACGGAACGGCCATCATGATCACGAGCGGGTCGAGGAACGACTCGAACTGCGATGCGAGCAGCATGTAGATCAGCGCGATCGCGAGGATCACGACCAGCGTGAGCGCGCCGAACGTGTCGTTGTTCTGCGTCACCGCCGGACCGTATTGCCAGCGATAGCCCTGCGGGAACGTGTAGGAGTTCATCACGGTCGTGACTTCGCCGAGCACGTCGCCCAGCACCGCGCCGCCGGAGAGCGGCGCATCGATGTCGACGCGGCGCGCTTTATTCTGGCGCGGAATCTGCGACGGGCCTTGACCGAGCGTGATCTGCGCGACGCCCGAGAGCGGCACCGCGTTGAACGACTGCGACGACGGCTGGTTTGCCGACGCACCCGTCGCGCCGCCGCCGGCGTTCGCCACGCCGCCCGGCGTCGCGGATCCGGTGAGTCCGGAGTTCGGCATGATCTCCAGCGAGTCGAGCGCGTCGAGCGAGCGGCGCTGGCTCGGCGGCAGCTGCACCATGATGGGGTACTGCGTGCCGTTGGTCTGCCAGTACGACGCGATCGTGCCGCTGGTGGCGGTGGAGATGAGGGTCGCGATGTCGCCGGTCGATAGGCCGAGCTGCGCCGCGACGCGGCGGTCGACGGTGATGTCGACTTCCGGCTGCGACGGCGTGATGTTCGTGTCGGGACGGCCGATGCCCGGGATCTCCTTGAGCTGCGGGATGAGATCGCGCTGCGCCATGGTGTAGAGCTGCGTGATGTCGGGGCCGTAGAGCTGGATCTCGACGGCGTCTGAGCCTTGGCTGACGACGCGCTGCACGATGTCGATGCCGCTGACGAATGCGGTCGTTCCGACCAGTGCTTGGCGAAGCGCACGGAATTTCGCGCGCTGCTGGGGCGTGAACTGCGGCGCATTCGTGGTGGTCACGCCGACGGCGCGTCCGCGCGCCGTGCCTCCCAAGCGCCCGGTCCACTGCGCGACGAACGCGTCGGCGGCGTTCCCGCTCACGCCCGGTTTGAGAGCGACGGCCAGCGACGCCTGATTGGTGACGACGCGCGTGCCGCCTCCGGTGAACGCCGAGCCGACCGACGCGGACACGTCGGCGACGCGCGGATCTTCCCGCAGCGCGTCTTCGACCTTTTGCGAAACGCCGTTGGTGACTGCGACCGACGTGCCGTTGGGCGTGCGCACGTTGACCTGCACGTAGCGCGACGACGACGCCGGGAACGTCTCGGTTTTCACAACGCCTACTTTGACCGCGATGAGTGCGAGCGCGAGCAGAACGACGCCGGTCGTCAGCACGATTGCGGGCCGGTCGATGGCCGCGCCGAGCAGCCACCGGTACATGCCTTCGAAGCGGCCGTACAGCCGGTCGAAACCCGCGCTGAAGCGCTGGTACGGGCCTATGCGCCGGCCTTCTTGCGCTTCGGCCGCGTGCACGGTGCGCTCGTCGAGCATGAAGCTCGAGAGCATCGGCACGGTGGTGGTCGCGACGAGCAGCGAGATCGCGACGCCGACGATGATGACGAGCGCGAACGGCCCGAAGATCAAACCTTGCAGGCCCGGGATCAGCAGCAACGGGACGAACACGGTGACGACGGTGATCGTCGACGCCAACACGGCCATGAAGATCTGCGAGGTGGCGTTGCGCGCCGCCTCGCGTGGAGGTTCGCCCATCGCGAGATGGCGATAGATGTTCTCGATGACGACGACCGCGTCGTCGACGATCAGCCCGACCGCCAGCGCGAGACCGCCCAGCGTCATGATGTTGAGCGACTGGCCCAGCATGTAGGCGGCAAAGAACGTGCCCATCACGGAGATCGGCAGCGAGACCGCGACGATGAGCGTGGAGCGCAGCGAATGGAGGAACAGCAGGATGATGAGCACGGCGAGGATCGCGCCGTAGATCGCGGTGTGTTCGAGCGCGACTACCGCGGCGCTGATGAAGCCCTGCTGGTCGAACACGATGCCGAAGTGCATCGTGGGATAGCGCTTCTGGAAGTCGGCGATCTTCCCGTACACGCCCTGCGAGACCGCCAGCACGTTGGCGTCGGGCTGCGCCGTGATCGCCATCGAGATCGACGGCACGCCGTCCAGGCGCGAGAACGTGCGAACCTCGGTGACGCTGTCGGACACCTTGGCGACGTCGCGGATGTAGACCGGCGCGCCGTTCTTCACGGTGAGCACGGTGTTCGCGATCTGGTCGGCGCTCTTGTAGAGCGCGTTCGCGCGAATGACAAACTCTTTGGGGCCGACCGCGAGCACCCCGGCCGGGGCGTCGACGTTCTCGCTCTTGATCTTGGCGACGATCGCGTTGGTGTCGAGCCCGTATCCCGCGAGCGCGTTGTTGTCGGGCTCGACCATGAGCGCGCGCTGCGCGCCGCCGAACACGCTGACCGAGCCGACGCCGCCGACGCCGGCGAACTCGTCGGCGAGCTGGTTGTTGAAGAGGTCGAACAGGTCGCGCAGCGGCCGGCTCGGGTCTGTGACGGAAAGGCGCACGACCGGGATCGAGTTGGGGTCGGCTTTCTGGATGACCGGCTGGCTGAGGTTGGGGTCGTTGGGCAGCGAGGTTGCCGCGCGCGCGACCTGCTGCTGGATGTCGGTCGCGGCGACGTTGATGTTCGTGCCGAACTTGAAGGTCGCGCGAATGGATGACTGGCCCGTGGTGGAGGTGGACTGCATGTAGTCGATGCCGGAGACGCGGCTGACCGCGTTTTCCAGCGGCCGGGTGACCGTGGATTCCATGGTTTCCGGCGACGTGTTGCCGTAGTTCACCGTGACCGAGACGACGGGCGGTTGGAAGCTCGGCAGCAGCGCGATGGGCAGTCGCGGCAGGGCGAACAGCCCGAGCACGACGATGGCGGTGGCCATCATCGCGACCGTGACGCGGCGGGTTACGGCAAAATCGGCGATCGACACGTGGTTCTCCGGCGGGCAGTGCTCGGACTAGTCTCTTAGTTTTCTCTGGGATGGCCCTCGGGGACCGTACCCGGCCTAGACGTCCGTCACCGGCGCGTGATACCATCCGGGGGTTCTCCTGGTGCCTCTGCGCATCCGAGAGACTACCCGCTGCCCGGCCGCTTTGCGCCGGGCCGCCGGCCACGCCGGCGTCCAGAGAGGGCATCATGGCCACCACGATCACCGACTACGAAGTCACTTACATTCTGCGCCCGAACCTCGAAGAGACCGAGGTTGACGAGCGCGCCGACGCGATCGCCGAGGGGGTCAAGACCCGCGGCGGCGAGGTCGTCGGCGAGCTCGAGAAGATGGGCAAGCGCCGCCTGGCGTACGAGATCGACGACGTCCGCGAGGGCTATTACGTCGTGATGAACATTCGCAGCGGCCCCGACGAGCAGAAAGAACTCGAGCGCCAGCTCCGCCTCAACGAGTCGGTCCTGCGCGCGCTGGTGATCCGCAAAGGCGACTGACCCCCGCAAAAGTGCCAGGGTGCTGGCACGCCGGCCGCATAGTCTGATGCGGCATACAACGCAACATTAGCAGAAGGATGACGAGATGGCGGGTTCTTTCAATCGCATAACGCTCGTGGGCAACCTGACGCGCGACCCGGAGATCCGGTACGTCGGCTCAGGCGCCGCGGTAACGAAGTTCACGCTCGCGGTGAACCGGCGTTCGAAACAGCAAGAGGAAACGGACTTCATCGACTGCGTCGCGTGGGACAAGCTCGCGGAGACCTGCAACACGTACCTCAAAAAGGGGATG
>Ga0208078_1000013_pt1 | contig 143042 bp, 142 predicted proteins | sample NGESurdeep072012_3_FD_184468 | JGI IMG/M metagenome (GOLD analysis project Ga0208078, IMG submission 184468) | Arctic peat soil microbial communities from Barrow, Alaska - NGEE Surface sample 53-2 deep-072012 (SPAdes) | ecosystem: Environmental > Terrestrial > Soil > Wetlands > Peat ...
AACGACGTCATTCAGCTATCGGCAACGTCAGCCCGGCGGAATTCGACCGGGCCGACCAAGCAACGTAAACTACGTGTCCGCGGAATCGGGTGAGGTCCAAAGTGACATCGCGAAGGTTTCTATATCCCTCAATACGCAGCGATGTGACATTCATCCCAATCACCCCAAAGAATCTAGGTTCCACCGCAACTATGGATTTCGATGCTCATGAGCATTGGTGCTAACCCCGGGCCTCCGTTACGATTTACATCCCATGTGACCTTCTCGGTACGCACCGGAATCAGTCAATCGCTCCGCTGAGCCGGCTTATGACCGCTTTGCCTGAGGACGATTCTTGGCGGGGTCTGCCAGTTGTTCAATTAACTGAAGCGGCTTTGCATGAGATCCAAGCCCGCCAGGTGTCGTGAATATCGACTAATATCACACGCGAGTCGACGTAACGCGCTTCGCCCGGATCTAGCCCCGGGTAGGGGCGGCGCGACACGTTGCTGCGCAATCTCGGCCGGCTCTAAAAGACGGTCTTTCTATTTATCATCGCCGCCCTCAACGTGGCGTCTTGACTCCGCGCTTCGCCCTTTCGCGCGATGCATACGCGACGATCGCAGTATCGAGCGTGTCAAACCCCTTTTTCACGGAGTCGTACCAGTGTTTTCGTTCGTCTTTTTCCATGCAGCGGGCTCCGAAGAGGAACGCCCGTCGCTCCCACGGCGCAAGTGATGCGAACTCATTTCGATGGACCCTGAACCAGCCATCATTCTTAGAGTTGCCAATGGCTAGTATCGACTTCCGTCGCGCCGCTTGTACTTGGTAGTCGTTGTAGAATTGTGGCAACCTATTCTCATGGTCAAACGCCGTAGAATCAGCAAACAGCGAAAGCACCCACATGATAGAAAATTCTAAATCTCCCAAATGAGTATCCTGCAGCAGCAACGAGCATTCGTCTCCAATTTCGATTCTACGCTGCCTGGTCAATTTGCCACGGATCGCATTTAGATACCTAATCGCGTCGGGAAGGATCGGCCCGATATTGCCCAAGTTTGCGACGACAGCGTCGCTTGCCGTTACGTCGCGCTCCTGTATTAGTTTTGCGATCAGGACGCGCAGCAGGCCCGGATCTGGTGCCCTGACGCCAAATCCTCGACTGTAGCGAGCAAGGAGTTGCATAACGATTTTCCCGGCGTCAAAGCGATCGACTAGGGCGCGGATTTCGGCAGGAAGATATTCGAATGACGTTGGCGCGAGAGAGACTTTTGGTAAGTCATCGAAGTCCCAGTCGTCTTCCCCGCCGTCTTCTCCCCAGCCGTCCTTAGCATCATCGTCCGGGTCATCGTCATTGTCATCATCAAATTCGTCGTCGTCGCCGTCCTCTTGCGGTTCAGGACCGAGAAATTTCGGAAGAGCGATCGAGCGGGTGTCCCTGTTTACCTGGATCGCGATGGTCTCAGCCTGTTCCAGCTCTAGTTGGAAGTTAGAGTCAGTTAAGAAGACCGTTTTCGATTGTTGAAGTCCTAGGCCATGATTTTCGGATAGGGCTTTCGTTAGAAAGGCCAGAGCTTTGTTTGCCTCCCGGTCCGTCGAACAAAATATCCGGAAATCGTCGATCCAGCGACAGTGAGTAAACCCCTCACCTATGAGAGCTCGGTCGATGTCATCGAGGACGAGTTCAGCGAGAAGCCTGGACGCAGCTTGTCCAATAGGAATGCCGTACGAGACATTCCCATTACACTCACTCAGCAGTCTTAATAGCGCTCTTACATATGCCGCCCTGACACCAGTAGCCTTAAGCCGGTTTTCTAATGGATGGTGATATATCCGTTGATAGAAGTCTGCGATGTCCGCTTTAAGTACAACACGCACGTCTGGTGATTCCGCCAAAGCGCGTGATCGGCGCTGGAAATCCCCCCATGTGCCGCCCTCTGTCCACATACTCCCCTTCGCATTTCTGCGGAATCGATGTGCGATGGCGACGCCGTCGGAAATGGGCAACCGCGCCGCTTCAATTGCTGGCCCCAGCATGTAGACGAGTGCGGTATAAAATAGACTATCAAGAGGGTCCAGTTGCGTCGCCATCCGGAACCCACCATATGCTTTTGGCGTCATGATGCGTCGGAACGGGCGAGTCTTCCATGTTCCAACGTCTTGCTGCAGAAACCATGGCAGGAAAACATCGTTCCACTTGAAGCGAATCGCGCCAAATTCGAAAGGTAGCGGGAGAAGATCGGTGTCGCCGTACCGAACAACGTGTCGCAGTGCAAACTGCACAGCAGCTCGAGTCAGGCGCGGAGGGTCATCTCCTTTTTGCTTTCTCTTTTGCTGAGGCATCGCTGATGCGCCGCGAACTCCGGCGGACCTATTGCTCCGTCAGTGAGGCTTTGACAATGCGCTCTTGCTCCACAGCATGCGCTCCTGGGTATCCTTCCGATGGGCTCGCACGGTATGGTCTCCCAACGTAGTCGATGTCCACCAATCCGTTCGGCAACCGCTCAACCAGACGACGACGGACGTGTGCCCGAGCGCCCATGTTTTTTGGCTCTTCTTGGACCCAGACGACGTGGTGCGCGTTCGGATAGCTCGACAGCGTCCGCAAGATCTCGGCCGTTGGCAGCGGGCTCAGCAATTCCACGCGTACGATCGCCGTCGTTGTTGCCTTCTCGTACAGTACGCTCGATGTCAGGTCGTAGTACATGTGACCGCTCGTGAGCAACACCCGCTTCACACCTGTCTTGTCCGCGCCGGCACCGCTGTAGCGCGGGTCGTCGATAACCTCACGGAACTCTCCGCCCGCCAGCTCGTCGATCGTGCCGTACGCCGCGCGATTTCTCAGCAACGACTTCGGCGTCATCACCACGAGCGGGTACGCCTGTTGCGCCTTTGCCTGTGCGCGCAGCAGATGGAAGTATTGCGCTGCCGTCGAGCAATTCGCCACGCGAATGTTGCCTTCAGCCGACAGCTGCAAGAACCGTTCCAGCCGCGCGCTCGAATGCTCCGGACCCGCTCCCTCGTACCCGTGTGGCAAGAGGAGGGTGAGGCGCGTCTGCTGGCCCCACTTCGCCGCGCCGGCCGCGATGAACTGGTCGATGATGATCTGCGCGCCGTTGTTGAAGTCGCCGAACTGCGCTTCCCACAGCACGAGCGCGTTGGGGATCTCGAAACCGTACCCGTACTCAAATCCCAAGCACGCATACTCGCTCAACGGCGAGTTATAGATCTCGAACGACGCCTTCGCGTCCTTCAGATGCTGCAGCGGCACGTGCTTCGCGTTCGTGCGCGCGTCGTGCAGCACCGCATGCCGGTGCGAGAACGTCCCGCGCTCTGTATCCTGCCCACTGAGCCGGATCGGCGTGCCTTCGCTCAGCAGCGACGCGAACGCCAGCGCCTCCGCAAGCCCCCAATCCACCTCACCGCTCTCACGCAGCGCGGCGGTGCGCTTCGCGAACTGCGTCAGCAGCTTCTTGTTCGGCGTGAAGCCGTCCGGGACGCGCACCGCGTCGTCGGCCCAGCGCAGCAGGCGCTCCTTGTCCACCTTCGTGTCGATCGGGCCTTCGTTCGTGCCCGTCTTCGGCGCCGCGTGGATCAGCTTGCTCTTGTACTCGCCGCTCTTCACGAGCTTGTGCGCTTCCGACATCCGCGCGGTCGCGGTGTCCTGCATCTCCTTGATCTGCTCGTTGGTGAGCACGCCCTGCGCCACCAACTGGCCGGCGTACAGCTCGCGCACCGTCGGGTGCAGTTTGATCAGCTCCGTTTGGCGCGGCTGCGTGTACGCGGGCTCGTCCTGCTCGTTGTGGCCGAAGCGGCGGTAGCCGATCAGGTCGACCACCACGTCGCGGCCGAACTTCCGCCGGTAGTCGATCGCCAAGTGCACCGCGGCAATCGACGCGTCGACATCGTCGGAGTTGACGTGCACGATCGGCAGATCGTACCCCTTCGCGAGGTCGGACGCGTAGCGCGTCGAGCGGCCTTCGTTCGGATCCGTCGTGAAGCCGACTTGATTGTTCGAGATGATGTGGATCGTGCCGCCGGTCGAATAGCCCGCAAGCGCCTGGAGGTTGAGCACCTCCGCGACGATCCCTTGCGCCGCGAACGCCGCGTCGCCGTGGATCAGGATCGGCGCCGCGACTTCGCAGTTGAGCGCCGCCGGGTTCACGCTGTGATCGGTTTGCAGGCAGCGCGTCATGCCTTCGACGACGCCGTCCACCGCTTCCAGGTGCGACGGGTTGCTCGCCAGCTCCACCTTCACTTTGGTGCCGGCCGTCGTGACGTACTCGCCCGTCGCGCCGTGGTGGTATTTCACGTCGCCCGTCGCGTCGGCGTCGCCTTCGGCCGGCGCGGTTTCGCGCAGCGCGGCCGACTCGAACTCCGCCAGCAATTCTTCGTACGGGCGGTTCACCACGTGCGCGATCGCCGAGAGACGGCCGCGGTGCGCCATGCCGAGCACGACGGTCTTCGTGCCGTCCTCCGCCAGCAGCGAAATCGTCTCCTCGAGCATCGGCACCATCACGTCGAGGCCTTCGATCGAGAACGTCTTCTGCGACATGAACTGCTTGCGGAAATACCGCTCCATCGTCTCGACCTTGGTCAGACGCTGGAGCACCTGCACGCGACGCTGCGGCGTGAGCGCGCGGCGGTGCTGGCCGCGTTCGATGTAGTCGCGCAGCCACTCGCGCTTCGCCGTGTTGGAGATGTGCTCGATCTCGTACGCGATCGTCGAGCTGTACGTCTCGCGCAGGCGCGGCAGCACGTCGGCGAGCGTTTTGCCGGGCACTTTCACGTTGAGCACCGACGCGGGGATCGCGTTCATCATCGCCGGCGTGAGGTTGTAGGTCGCGGGGTCGAGCGACGGGTCGTTGGGCGGCTCGGTACCCAACGGGTCGAGCGTCGCGCCGAGGTGGCCGTGGCGGCGATACGCCGAGACGATCGCCATCCCGGCCGCGATCGCGCGCAGCATCTCCTCGGACGGCATGCCCGGGATGTCGGCGGTGACCGCTTCCGGTGCTTCGCGATGATCGCGGACCGGCGGTGCGGCGCCGTTCGCGCTCGTCGCTGTGGCGCGGATGCTTGCGCTCACGCCGAGCTGCGCGAACACCGTTTCGTAGAACTCGTCGGCACCGGCGAGCAGCTCGTCGACGCGCTTGAGATATTCGCCCGACTGCGCGCCTTGGATGACGCGATGGTCGTACGTCGACGTCAGCGTCATCACTTTCTCGACGCCGATCTGTTCGAGCGTCGTGCGCGACGCGTGCGCGAAGCCCGGCGGGTACGCGATCGCGCCCGCGGCGATGATCGCGCCTTGGCCGACCATCAGGCGTGGAACCGACGCGACGGTGCCGATGCCGCCCGGGTTCGTCAGCGTGAACGTCGCGCCGGTTTGTTCTTCCACCGACAGCTTGTTGTCGCGCGCCTTCGCCACGAGATCTTCGTACGCGTTGCGGAACTCCGTGAAGTCGAGCGCGGCGGCGTTCTTCAGCACCGGCACGACCAGGAAGCGCGAGCCGTCTTTTTTCTGCGCGTCGACGGCGAGGCCGAGGTTGATGCCCGCTTCGACTTTCTGCGGCTTGCCGTCGGCGCGGCGGAACGATGCCGTGATCGCCGGGAGCTCGCGCGCGGCGCGGGCGAGCGCGTACGCGATGACGTGCGTGAACGAGATCTTCTCGGTGCGGCCCGCCTGCTTGAGCGCGGCGTTCAACTCCGCGCGCCGCTGCTCGAGCGTGCCGACGTGCAGCGTGCGGAACGACGTCGCCACCGGGATCGACAGCGACTGTTCCATGTACGACGCGAGCGTCGCGACGGAGCCCTTGAGCTCGGTGACTTTCGCTTCGCTGCCGACGGGCGGGTAATTCACGGCGCCCTTCGACAGGCTCAGGGTAGCATCGGACGCCGAGCCGATCCCGCCGGTGAACGCGATCTTGCCCGACGCGACTGCCACCTCGACGTCCTCGCGCAGGATCAGGCCATCGGGCCCGGTGCCGGTGAGCTTCGTGGCGTCGATGTGCAGGCGTTCGACCAGCCGGCGCGCGTGGTGCGAGAGGACGCCGCCCGCCTTGCCGTTGGCGCCGTGGCGCTCGGACGGGGGCGCGGCGGAGCCCGCGGCGCCGTAGCTGGCGGGGGTCACTAAGGTCGGCTCTTGTGGCGCACCCTTCGACGAGCTCAGGGTGACATTGGGGGACGTGCCCGTCGACGCGGGCGCGCCTTCGGGTTTGGCGGCTGTCGTGTCGATTTCGACGAGGACCGCGCCTACCGGGATCGTTGCGCCCTCGTCGCCGTGCAGGGCCGTGATCACGCCGCTGGCGGTGGATGGGACCTCCACGTCGACCTTGTCGGTGGTCACATCGACCAGCGTCTCGCCGTCCTCGACCCAGTCGCCGACCTTCTTGCGCCACTCGACGATCGAGCCTTCACTGACCGACTCGCCCATCTCGGGCAGGGTGACGTTCACCAGCGTTTGCGCAGCCATTGACCTCTATCGTACCACCCTGGGCGCCCCCGGTCTGCGACCGACAGGGCAGCGACCCAGCCCCCGCCATGACCCCGCGGCAGGCGCCGCGGGATTCACGCTTTCATTACAAGCCCATCGTAGGATGGCTGAACCGCCGTCGCGTCCGCCTCGTTAGGAGAAGCATGCGCAGACTCGTTCTCTCGCTCGCCGTCGCCCTCGCGCTCGGCACCGGCGTGGCCCTCGCCCAATACCCCGACCCGCCGACGCCCGCGCCCGCAACGGCCTCGACCGCGGCGCCCATGCCGGCGGCGTCGCCCGTGTCGCTCATTCACATCAAGAACTTCGCGTTCGTCCCGGACACGGTGACGATCCACCCCGGCTCGACGGTGCGCTTCGTCGAGGACGACGAGACCCCGCACACGGTGACCGCAACGGATCACTCGTTCGACAGCGGCAACCTCAACCAAAAGGATTCGTGGCGGCACACGTTCACGACGGAAGGCACGTACACGTACTTCTGCTCGTACCACACGTACATGAAGGGCACAGTCGTCGTGAAGTGACGCGCAGCCGTCACCGCGCGAAACGGTACATCGGCGCGATCACCGTGCCGAAGATGGATCACATCGTGGGTGCGACGTCGTCGTCAGCCGTGTGCGCGTAACAGCACGCCGGCGACCGCGTTGAACAGCAGTGCGCCCACGATCGCGAAGCCGAAACCGAACGCCGTCATCGACAACACGACGATGCCGATGCTCACCGGATTCGTGTTCGGCACGCGGCCCGGTCCGATGCGCCACGTGATCGCCCAGCCCGCGGTCGCTTCGACGAGGCCCGTCAGCGCGCCGACGATTTCGACCAGCCGCAGATCGAGCAGCGCGAGCATCGCGACGAACCCGATCACGACGTAGATCCCGAACTGCACGGGCCAGATTCGCCGGTACACCGTGGGGCGCTCGCGCGTAAGCCATGCAGCGGCGGCATCCACCGCGAGAATCAATGCAATGCCGCCGAGAAGCGTGAGCGGAAAAGCGGTCGAAATCGGCCAAGGCGCCACGTCGTACGATCGTCCTTCGCGGCGGCGCGTTCCTCTCGAATTTCCGGCGAAGGGCGGCGGAGGGTCACGGAGAACCGCCCGCACGGGGTGGTTGCCGACTCGCCTTATGCTAAGGAGACTCGATTATGGCTGTGCTGGTGAAGATCGCGAACCGCGGTGCGTCGCTCGCAATGTACGACCAACTCTCGTCGCGGTTACTGCCCGAAGCGAAACGGCAGGCGGGATTTCACATCCACTTCTGCTATCCGTCCGACGACGGCTTCACGGTGAACGAAGTCTGGGACACGGCTGAACAGCACCGCGCATGGTACGAGGGCAACATCCGCCCGAACATCCCGCCGGACGCGCATCCGGTGATCGAGGTCGTCGAGCTCCACAACGTCGCCACGAGGTAGCGTCAACCTCGCGCGCGCGGCGGCGGTTTACGCGCGCGAGGTTGTCTTTCGGTTGCGCTCGTCGCGGCGAAACATGAAATAGACGACGGGCATCAGCGCCTTGTTGTAGAGGAACCTTATGGCGGACGCCTTGAAGCCGGGCTGCAGCCGTCCCTCGTCCGCTTCGATAAAAAAGAAGTTCATGAACTTGCGTTTGAGCGACCCGCTGTATGCGGCGCACTCGCTCGCGCTGCGGCCGCTGCGCTCGACGATGATTCGTGCAACGTCGGCGTCGGACGGATTCTCGCGCACGAGCGCCGTGATCGTCTCGTCGTCCGTGCGCAGAAACGCGATCACCTGTTTGTCGATGAAATCGTTGTCGCCGTAGAGGTAGCCGTCAGCGAGACGCCCATCCGGCGAAGTAAGACAGCGGCGCGCCTTCTGCAACATGCGCGGCAGCCAGATCATGCCTGCTTCTGCATCAAGCCCGGAACAGGGAACCCAACTCATACACGCCTCCAGCACCGACGGTCGTCTACCGCGCAGCAAATTCCCTCTTGAGGGACATCAGGGCATCGACGGTACGGTCGATCGCCGCTCGGCTCGGAGGCCGCAGCCCCATCCATTCCCCTTCGATGTGTGCGAGGTAAACCGCGATTTCGGCCTCTGTGGATGCGTCATCGAGAAGCCGCGAACAAATACGCATAGCGTAGCGGTCGTATTCGTCTTGGGCTTCCGGCTGATCGGAGACGCCGATCGGGTCCCAGTACCGCATCAGCACCTCCTTGACGCGCGAGAGGAGCTCTTTCACTTTCTTCTTCTGCGCGCGGTGGCGTGGATCGGCGCTCATGACTCGGCGCCGCCGTCCAGCAGGTCGGCCTCGAACCACACCTTCCCGTTCGTGAAGAAGCAGTAGCCTGCGGGTAGTCCTAGGTAAGGCATGATCTGCGGATGCTTTTCCATGACGTGATATGCGTGATGGACGCGCATCCGGTCGAAGTCGCCGTCGAATGCCGGGCCCTGCAGATACAGGGCGACTCGACCGGGCCTGGCCGAATAGCGGACTCCCTCGATGATCGCTTCCGAATCGTCCGTCATCAAATCCATCGACGCGGCGATCTGCTCGTTCAACCCGAACGGATCGAACGCGGTTCCAGCCGCCGCGCACACCTCGTGCTGTTGCATCCAATACAGCAGCGCATTGGACGCCCCCGGTACATACTCACCGGAAGGTAGGTCCGCTTCTTCCGCTTCGAGCACGCCGTCCGAAGCTTCGACGAACCGAAGCATCCACGAGCCGCACGCCACCGTTTCACCGCTCACGATGCGGTGATCGCTTTCATGCACGTAGGCGACCAAGGTTTGCGCGTACTGGAGCCCTGCGTCGATGAGCGAAGGCGGACACACCAGCCGCAGCTCTTGTTGCCCGAGGTTGTCGAGACCAACGGTTTCAACACCTCCGCCGGCAATGCGGACATGGTCGCCGTACAGCGGGTCGTTCATGGCAGATCTGTCGCTCGCACGGAACGAGTGCTACCGACTCGATGCTGAGCATCGCGCAGCACGCGCCGATACTCTTCCGCGCCGAATGCGAAGCCGGCCGGACCGCGACGAACATCCAAATCCCAACCTTCGGACTCGTAATTGTACGTCTCGAGACCGATGCGGAACCAGATGACACGCTCCGTACCCACGTGCAGATCAGCGGTGATGGACGCTTCGTAATCATCCCCGCCGCAGAGATGACACACATACAGTCGAGAGCGGCCCGTCGGAGTGTTCGCCAAGCCGGACTTGAGCGGGCCGAACCAATCGCGGCGAGCACGCCAAGGGCCGATCGACGCCTTCAAACCTCGGCGCCCACCGGGAAATAATTCACGGGCCGAGACACCGTCGATGAGGTAGTCGTAGCCGCCGATTTCGTCATTGCGGGTCGTGATGGCGAACGTTGAAAGCGGCGCTTCGGCGAGACGCAGAGCGAGCCGCTTCGGCCACGAGCGCATCGCTTCGCTCAGCGAATCGTCGTTGGTCTCCGATTTCCGCTCAGGATCGGCATACGCCGCAGGATCGTCGACCCATGCGCACCGAGCGCAGACATCGTAGTGTCGAGCCACAGCGAATGCGAAGCCCAGCCCGCAAACGGGACAATCCGTTTCGTCGCCGCGAACGAGCGCCGGCCGCGCGGGCTGCTGCTGGTCAGTCACCTACTGCTCCGGAGGGTTGAAAAAGCCCGACGCATCATGCCGATGTGCCGGGCTTTTCGTCTTGGTGCCCAGGAAGGGACTCGAACCCCCACGACCTTGCGATCACTAATACCTGAAACTAGCGCGTCTACCAATTCCGCCACCTGGGCGCGGACCGACCTCGGTTCAGCCCCCGCCGCTGGCGTCCCTGCGGCCGGGCATTGCTAGATGGCCGCGCAGCCACAGCACCGGCGCGACGCCGAGCACCGCCAGCGCGGCGATCGCGAACCACGCCGTGCGCAGCGACGTGTGGTCGGCGAGCGCGCCGAAAAGCGTCGGCGCGGCGGACGACGCGAAGAAGATCGCGGTCAGCGCTATGCCGAGCGCGCTCGCGGCCCGCTCGCTGCCGCCGATCTCCGAGATCGTCGCCGCCATCAGACCGTTCCAACCCGACGCGCTCAAGCCGAGCACGATCGCCGCGCCGAACAGCACGCCGACCGCGCCGCCGTGCAGCAGCGCGAGCGCGAGAGCGCCCGCCGCGGCGAGCACGCAGATCGCCGCGAACGGGATCAGCCGTTCGCCGTGCAGCACGCGGTCGCTCACGTAGCCCCACGCGAGCCGCCCGCATGCCGCAGCGCCTTGCGCGCACGCGAAGGCAAATGCCGCAACGGCGGCCGACGTACCGACCACCGCGACGCCGGTCACGGTGAAGAACGCGTTCAGCGCCGCCTGCGCGCTCACCAAGATCATGCACGTCAGCGTCACGGCGATCAGCCGCGGGTCACGCGCGAGCGTGTGCATCCCGCGCACCATCGATGCGAGCGTTACCCGCGGCGCGGCGTCGTCGCGCAGCTCGCGATATCCGACGAACGCGATCAGCGTTGTCACCGCGACGATCGCGGCAGCGAACGCGAACGCGCCGCGATAGCTTGCGACGTGCGCGACGAACGGCAGCGTCAGCGCGCCGACGAGCCCGCCGACCGGTACGCCCGTCTGCCGGATCCCCATCGCGAAGCCGCGGTCGCGATCGAACCATGCGAGGATCGCGCGCCCGCCCGCCGGCGTCGACGCCGCGTAACCCGCGCCGAACACCGCGATGCACGCGACGATCCACGCGTACGACACGAACAGCGTTGCGCCGAGCAGCGCGACCGTCATCGTCAGCCCCGACAACAGCACCATGCGCCGTTCGCCCCAGCGATCGGTCACCACACCTGCGGCGCCGACGAAACACGCCGAGCCGAGCATCAGCGCGGTGAAGATCACGCCGAGCTGCGCCTTCGACAGCCCGAACGTCGTCACGAAGATCGGCGACAGCGAGCCCAGCGCCTGCTGCACCACCGACGCGCCGGCCTGCGCCGTCGTCATCAGCGTCAGCACGCGCCACCGTCCGGTCACGAGACGTGCGTCATCGTTTGTAGATCGGGATCAGCTTCGACATCGCGAGCACGTGGTTGTTCTCGTCCAGCGCGAACAGCGTGAAGACGTAATGATGCAGTTGTCCCGGCGGCGGACACGGTCCGCCCCAGCCCACGGTGCCGAAATCGTTCTTGCCTTCGACGGCATGCGGCGGCAGCGCCGGACCCACGGCGCGAGCGCGCGCCGGCATGCCGACGCGCCAGTGCACCCAACCACCTTGCTTGGGCGCATCGGGATCCACCACCATCAGCGCGATGCTGCGCGTTCCGGCCGGCGGCGCGTCCCACGTTAGCCGCGGCGTGCGGTTCTCGCCGTTGCAACCGTCCTTGTTCCAGACGAATGCGCGCGCAATCGGCGCGCCCGTTTGTACATCCGGACTCGACAGGGTCAGCCCCAGCAGCAGCGGCACGATCATGGCATTGCCTCCTTCGAGCTTCGTTGCACCAGGGAGATTCCCAGTGCGATTGCGATGAGCCCGCCGAGGTCGCGTATGCCGACCGGCTCGTGCAGCAGCAGCGCGGCGAGCGCGAGGCCGAACACCGGCGTGAGGAAATAGTATGCGCTGACGCGCGAGGCCTCGCCGTGCGTCAGCAGCCAGAACCACAGCAGCGACGCGCTCAGCGACATCACGAGCACCACGTACCAGAACGACGCGATCAGCTGCCAGCTCCACACCGCGTGCGGCTTGCCTTCGAACACGATCGCCAGCGGCAGCAGCACGATGCTCGCGGCAAACAGTTGCAGCGCGTTGACCGCGCGCAGGTCGAGATCGGCGCACCAGCGCTTGAACACGATCGTCGACGCCACGCTGCCGATCACGCCCGCGAACGCGATCGCGACGTCGCCGGCGTCGGCCGTGCCGCTCCCGGTGCGCACCTCCATGATCCACACGACGCCGCCGAAGCCGAGCAGCATGCCGGCGATCTTGTTGCGCGTCAGCGGCTCGCCCAGCAGCCAGGGCGCGACCAGCGCGAGCGTCAGCGGGTTGGTCGACGCGACGATCGCGCCGACGCCGGACGCGAGGTGGCGCAGCGCGACGTACGTGCAGCCGAGATAGACCGCGTTCCCGAGCACGCCCAGCACGAACACCGCGAGCCAGTCCTTGCGCGTGCGGGGCAGGCGCGCCCCGAGCGCGCGGGCGACGGCCAGCGCGAGCAATCCGGCCACGGCGAAGCGCACGACGAGAAACCAGAGCGGCGACGTGCCCAGAACGCCGATCTTGCTCGGGACGAACGCCGAGGCCCACAAGAAAATATAAAAGAGGGCCGCGGCGACGCCAAGGGCTCGTCCATGCACCCGTTGACTCTACCCACATGACACCGACCGTGAGCCACGCGCGCGACGCCGACTGGGACGCCGGCCTGCGCCAGTTCTTCGCCTACCGCGATCTCGGCGTCGCGAGCGCGACGCAGGGCCGCGTCGGCGCGCACGTGATCCGTGCGCGCGGCGCGTCCGGTACGCCCGGCGAGACGCACCGCCACGCGCTCGACTTTCAGATGGTGTACGTGCTGCGCGGCTGGGTCGACTTCGACTATGCCGGCCTGGGACGCGTCCGGCTCGAGCCCGGCTCGTGCGTCGTCCAGCCGCCGGGCATCCGCCACGCCGAGCTCGCGCACAGCGACGATCTCGAGATGCTGGAGGTCACGCTGCCCGCGGAGTTCCCGACCGCGACCGACTGACGGGCCGCCTGCTTCCCGCTCTAGATCACACCGCGGGGGCTCCGACTTAGGTCGGAGGGGCGGCCCGGCGCCCCGACAAAGCGTAGCAACCTCGTTCATTCGCCTTTTCTTGAGTGGAGTGGGTTTTTGTACAAGACGAAGTTTTTCGCGCTTGCGGCAATGGCCGCGTTGCTGACGGCCTGCCAGGGTGGACAAGCCACGCCGCCGACGCCGCCCAGCCAACTGCAAACGCAGTCCGAGGATCGCGAACTCCAATCGCTCTCATTGTTCGAAGCGCAGAACATCAACACGGGTGAGACCGTGCGCGTGTTCCCGACCCGCGAAGCGGTCGACGCATTTCGCCTCACGCAAGCCGGGCAGCGCGCGACGGAAGCCGCCAGCAACCTGACGTATCACGGCGGCCCGATCCAAACCACGCCGCACATGTACGTCGTGTTTTGGGGCTCGACGTGGAACAACAGCACCGGCGACCCGAACGGCGTCGCCGCAAAGATGAAGTCGTTCCTCGGCATCATCGGTGGCAGCAGGTGGCTCAACAGCGTGACGCAGTACACGCAGAGCGGCGGCGCGCACGTCGGCAACGCCGCCGGCAGCTTCATCGGCTCGTACGTCGACACGACGAGCTCGCCGCCCCGCCGACCGTCGCAGTCGCAAATGGCCGCCGAAGCCGCGAAGGCCGCGGCGAAGTACGGCGACTACACCGCAAGCGCCGCGTACATCGTCGCGTTGCCGCACGGCATCAAGCCGTCGGGATTCGGCACGCAGTACTGCGCGTACCACAGCTCGACGACGGCCGCCGGCCACACGATCGCGTGGACGAACGATCCGTATCTTCCCGATGTCGGGGCGTCGTGCGGCGCGGGTTCGGTCAACAATCCCGGCACGCTCGACGGTGTCTCGATCGTGTTCGGTCACGAGCAGGGCGAAACCGAGACGGATCCGTTCCCCAACAGCGGCTGGCTCGACAGCAGCGGTGCGGAGAACGGCGACAAGTGCGCGTGGACGCAATTGGAGAACAACCCCAACGCTGGCGGCTATCCAACACAACCGCTGTGGAGCAATAGCAACCACGGTTGCGTGCAAAGCTACTAAGCGCACAGTGCGAGCATGCTATATGCGTGCGCGCACATTGTCGCATAGCCGACTTTGATCGGAAGGAACGGGGAAGGCCGCGACAAACGTCGGGGCCTTCCTCTCTTTCCAATCCGGGGTGTTTTTCTTGATCAAGACGAAGCTTTTTGCTGTCGCCGCGATGTCGGCGTTGCTCACGGCCTGCCAGGGTGGACAAGCCACGCCGCCGACGCCGCCAAGCCAACTGCAAACGCAGTCGAGCGAACTCACGACGCTCTCGCTGTTCGAGGCACAGAACAGCACGACGGGCGAGCGCGTCCGTGTCTATCCCACGCGTGAAGTGGTCGACGCGTTCCGGCTGACGCAGGAAGGTCAGCGCATGACGCAGTCGACGAACAACCTGACGTATCACGGCGGCCCGATTCAAACCAACCCGAAGATGTACATCGTGTTCTGGGGCTCGGCCTGGAACGGCAGCGGCGACCCGCAAGGGGTGAAGGCACGCATGTTGGCGTTCCTCGGCATCGTCGGCGGCAGCGGCTGGAACAATAGCACAACGCAATACACGCAGACCGGCGGCCAGCACGTCGGCAACCAGACGGGCAGCCTCGCCGCCTCGTACGTCGACACCACGAGCTCGCCGCCGAGCCGTCCGTCGCAGTCGCAGATGGCCGCTGAAGCGGCGAAGGCCGCCGCGAAATACGGCGACTACAGCGCGAGCGCCGCATACATCGTCGCGTTGCCGCACGGCATCAAGCCGTCGGGATTCGGCACGCAGTACTGCGCGTATCACAGCACGACGACGGCCGCCGGCCACACGATCGCGTGGACCAACGACCCGTACCTGCCGGACGTCGGTTACTCGTGCGGCGCGGGCTCGGTCAACAACCCGGGCACGCTCGACGGCGTCTCGATCGTCTTCGGCCACGAACAGGGCGAGACCGAGACCGATCCGCAGCCGAACACCGGCTGGCTCGACAGCAACAACGCCGAGAACGGCGACAAGTGCGCGTGGACCAACCTGATCAACAACCCGAACGCGGGCGGCTACCCGACCCAACCGCTGTGGAGCAACAGCAACAGCGGCTGCGTTCAGACCTACTAACCGCGTCGCGCCACGGCGCGTAGCGAACGAAGCGAGCCCGTCGGGATTTCCGGCGGGCTCGTTTATTTCGGCCGGGAGCTTCGGGTGAGGCCTGAGGAAGCGACCGCGTCGTAGCCGCCGAGCGGAGCTAGCGACGACTTTGCCCGGGCGCCGGCCGCCGCCTATGAAACCGCCCCGGGCTTGCAGTACAATACGAAGGCGATGGGTGCCCTAGCGTGACGGAAGAGACGCTGTTCTACCGCCGTTTCGTCGACGACGTCCGGCGCTGTGCCGCTGGGCGCGCGCCCGCGACCGTGGCCGAGATCGAGTCGCGCGTGCGCGTCGCGCTCATCGCGCCACCGGCCGCGCGCGAGCGCCGCTGGGCGCGCGTGGTGGCCGCGGTCAACGAGCTGCTCGTCGGCCTGCCCGGCCGCGACGGCGGCCCGATCGCGCGCCTGCGCAGGTTCGTGCGCGAGAACGCCGACCTCGGCCGCCCGCGCGACGTCGCGATCACCGACTTCCGGTTCGACATGCGCCCCGAAGGCGTGCTGACCGACCGCCGCGGCCGCAGCTATCTGGTCTACGCGCACATCCCGCGCGCCGCCACGCCGCTCGACGAGTTCGTGCCGAGCGCGACGCGCCACCTCGCCGAACTGGCCGTCTACGGCCTGTGCGGCGGCGCCGCCGCTGCGGCGCTGTGGTTCGCGTTCATCGTGCCGATTTGATCCTGCGGCTGCTGCCGATCCTCGGCATCACCTTCATCGACATCCTCGGGTTCAGCATTCTGATCCCGCTCATGCCGTTTTTCGTGAAGAAGTTCGGCGCGCCCGACGTCACGGTCGGCGTCGTGTTCGCGACGTACTCGCTGTGCCAGCTGATCGCCGGCCCGATCTGGGGCAACGTCAGCGATCGCATCGGCCGCAAGATGGTGCTGATCGTGTCGCAAATCGGCTCGACGATCGCGTGGACGCTGCTCGCGTTCGCGCCGTCGATCCCATGGGTGCTGTTCTCGCGCGCGCTCGAAGGCTTCTCCGGCGGCAACATCGGCGTGACGCAGGCGTACGTCGGCGATCTCGTGGAGCCGAAGCGCCGCGGCGAAGCGTTCGCGTACGTCGGCGCCGCGTTCGCGGCCGGCTTCGTGTTCGGTCCCGCGACGGGCGGCTGGCTCGCGGGGCGCTACGGCTTCGCGGTGCCGTTTCTCGTCGCGGCGGCGCTGCAAGTCGTCACGCTCGTGATGACGATCGTGATGCTCCCGGAATCGCGCGGCCGCGCGCCTGCCGACGCGGCGAGCGCCGTCGGGCTGCGCGACATCGTGAAGTCGCTCGCCGACAAGGCGGTGGCGCCGGTGCTGCGCCTGCGGCTGGTCTACACGCTGGGCATGTACGGCTGGTTCGCATCGATGACGCTGATCCTGCACCAGCAGCTCGGCTGGGACGTGGCCGAGACGTCGTACGTGTTCGCGTCGTTCGGCATCCTCCAGGTCACGCTGCAGGTGTCGGTGATCGGCCGGCTCGTCGACGCGCTGGGCAACCGCGTCGCGACGAACCTCGGGCTGGGCTTGTGCACCCTCGCGTTCGTGCTGGTCCCGTTCGCGACGACGTTCGCGCTCGCGGCGGTGCTGCTGCTGCTGTTCGGCATGGGCATCAGTGTCGTGAACGCCGCGTTCCCCGCGCTCGCATCCGAAGTCTCGCCCGACGACCGCCGCGGCACGGTGCTCGGTGTCGTCTCGGGCCTCGATAGCCTCGCGGGCTTCGTCATGCCGCCTGTCGTCACGGGCGTGCTCGGCGCGTTCGGCGTCGCGCCGGCGGCGGCAATCATCACCGCGCTGGTCGCGGGCGCGTTCGTGATGGGCGTGCTCCAAGCGCGCCACGCCGCCCGCCTCCCGTCTCGCGCCGCGGTGAACTGACGATGATGCGGTTTTTCGGGCGCAGCCTGCGCCGCTGGCGCGCAGGCCCCGAGCTGCGCGTCGCCGAGGACATCCGCTTCAACGCGGTGCCGCGCACGATCGAGCTGCGCAGCCCGGCGTTCGCGTTCGGCGAGAAGCTGCCGCTGGACGGCTCGCCGCCGCTGGAGTGGAGCGGCGTCCCGCCCGAAGCGCAGACGCTGGTGATGGTGGTGGAAGACGTCGACGTGCCGTTCCCGCGCCCGCTCACGCACGCCGTCGCATACGAGATCTCGCCGGCGACGACGTCGCTCGAAGCGAACGCGCTCGACGGCAAGCACGCGAACGTGACGATGGGCTACAACGGCGGCAGCGGCTTGTACTACATCGCGCCGTCGCCGATCCCGGGGCACGGCCCGCACCGCTACATCTTCACGCTGCTCGCGGTCGACTACGTGCCGCGCTTCGATCAGCCGCCGACGCGCGGCCGATTGCTCGACGCGGTCGCGGGCCACGTTCGCGCGCTCGGCGAGCTAATGGGCACCGCCGAACGCTAGTGCGTGTTCGGGCTTCGCCCGAGCCACGCTCGCGTTCGGCCTACGGCCGATCCGCCCGTCGTCGCTTATCGGACGAAGTCCGACAAGCTCCTAGACGGTCACCCAGCCGGCGCCCGTCGCGATCGCGATCGCTTCGCGCCGGCCGCTGCAGTTGAGCTTGCGGCAGATCGAGCGGATGTGCGTGTCGACGGTCTGCGGGCTGCGGCCCGTGCGCGCCGCGACGTCCTTCGTGCTCGCGCCCTTCGCGAGCAACTGCAAGATCTCGCGCTCCGACGGCGTGAGCTGCGCGTAGCCGGGCTCGTCGCCGCGCGCCACGGGGAGCGCCGCGAGCAGACGCGCCATCCCGCCGAAGTGCTCCGCGCGCAGCCGTTCGAGCGCGGCGGCCAGCGTCGCGGGCTCCGCCTGCCCCAGTTGCACGCGCTCCATCGCGCGCACGGCGTGCGCGAGCGCGCGCAGGCGGCGCATCGGCGGCGTCGACAGCTTCTCCGCCTCGGCCAGCGAACGGTGCGCCGTCGACGACCGGCCGCGTACGAGCTCCGCGAGCGCGACGACGAGGTGCGAGCGCACGATGCGCAGCGACGGGCGCGTGCAGCGGCCGAGCGCCGCGGCCGCGTCGTGCAGCGCCTCGTCGCCTTCGGCGTGCAACCCGGCAGCGAACGCGTACAGCGCAATCTCCGCGCTGCGCAGCGCGCGTCGCTCGTCGCTGGTCTGTGTTTGCGCGGTGCCCGCCATCTGCTCGAACGCGCGGCGGAAATCGCCTTCCCACCCGTAGCGCATCGCGCGCGCGGGCAGCAGCCCTTGCGCTCGCGCGATCGCGGGCACCACGCGGTCGTCGAGCTCGCGCTCGATGCGCTCCATCGCCGCATCGTCGCCGCGCTCCACCTCGATCGCGTACGACGCGATGAGACCGAACACGCGCGCCTGGCGGCTCGCACCCTTGCGCGCGGCTTCTTCCAGCTTGTCCAAGATCGCGAGCGTGCCGATCGGGTCGTCGTCCTCGTCGTTGGTGACCGTGTAGAGCACGCTGTACGCGCGCGCCGCGACTTCGTACAGGCCGTGCGCGGTCGCCAGCTCGACGGCGAACGACGCGTACGTGTGCACGCGCTCGTGCGTCGGCGCGAATTGATAGACGAATGCCGCCTGCTGGTACAGGCGCGCGCGCACGTCGTCGCCTAGCGGTTCGAGCAGATCGAGCGCGCGGCGGATCGTCGTGAACGCGTCGTCCACGCGGCCGGCGCGCACGTACGCGGTCGCCAGCGTCCCGAGGATCGGCACGCGCAGCGCGAGCGCGAGCGTCTCGTCGCGCGCGTACGGTTCGAGCAGGTCGACGCACTCGCGGTCCTGCCGCACGAGCTCGATCGCGTAGCGGTGCACCAGCGCGATGCGCAATTCGAGCTCGCTCGCGCGCTCGATCGCCGCGACGAAGCCGCGTTCGGCCACGTCGAAGCGCCCGCGGTTCGCGTCGAGCATCGCGCGCACGCCGATCACCGCCGCGTTCGCGGCACGCTCGGCGGGGATCGCCTCGAGCGCGGCCGCGACGGTCTCGCCTTCGCCGCGTTCCAGCAGCGCGATGCCGTTGCGCTCGATCACGCGCACGATCGGGTCGATCGCGCCCACCTTCGCGTACAGCGCCAACGCGCGCGCGTCGCCGCCGCGCCGCCCTTCGAGCACCTCGCCGGCGGCGACGTGCGCGTCGAACCACTCCTTCGCGCCGGTGCGCCGCAGCTCGCGCTCCAAGAACTCGCGGAACAGGTCGTGATAGCGGTAGTCGGTCGACGTCGTCGTGCTCAGGAACGTGACGCTGCGGCGCAGCTCGGCCAGAAACTCCGGCGTCGCGCCGAACGCTTCGGCGATCGGCCCGTCGAACGTCGCGAACACGCTGGTGCGCATCAAGAAGCGCTGCTGCGCGCGGTCGAGCCCAGTGAACACCTGCTCGGCGAGATAGCGGTACACCATCTCGCGCGTCCCGCTCGCCGCCGCGCGCAGATCGGCCGCGTGCGTGCGCGTGCGCAGCGCGATCGAGAGCGCGACCGGCCAGCCCGCGGTGAGCTCGCGCAGCGCTTCGACCTCGCCGGGATCGGCGCTCGCGCCGGCGTCGTCGGCGGCTGCGAGCGCTTCCTCGGCGGTGAACCGCAGATCGTCCTCGCCGACCGGCAGGTCCATGCGGCCGTAGCCGATCCAGGATGCGATCGGCAACCCGGCGTCGGACCGCGTCGCAATGATCCAGCGGATGCGGTCGCCCGTGCGTTCGACGAGATCGACCAGCACGCGCACGGCGTCGGGATCGGCGGCCGCGTAGTGCAGATCGTCGACGACGATCGTGCACACCGTGCGTTTGAGGTGCTCGCCGAACCAGTCGCCGAGCTCGCGCACCGGATCCGCCGCGGCCATCAGCCGCTGCTGCATGGTGGGGAATGCGGCGGCCGCCGTCTCCGCAACCGGCTTGAGCGCGGCGCTGAGCCCGTGGGCAAAGGCCGTCAGCGTGCGGTCCTCGCGGGCGACGTCGTAGCGCACGGCGTCCACGCGCGCGGTCTGGATGAAATCGCGCAGCGCGACGCTCTTGCCGAAGCCGGCCGGCGCGACGATGAGCGTGACCGGAAAGCGAGCGGCCCGGGTCAATCTGTCGTTGACCCGCGCCCGCAACAGACGTGTCGCGAAGATGTGATCCAGGTTCGCCGGTTGATCGCCGTGCATCCCCCAAACGTGGGTATAGATGGCCGGAAGCAGCCGTGCCCCTGAAGGAGCTTCCCGCCGAAGATGCCCGACCGCCGCTCGACCACCCCGATCGCCCGTGGGCTGGTGATCCTCGCGATCACCGCCCTTTCCGCGTGCGCCGGTGCCGGAACGCTGCCCGGGCGCGCCCCCTCGGCGCTCGCGCCGCAGGGGCATCGCGCATCCGACGTGGCCACGGCCCAGCCGGGCGACAACATGCAGGGCCTGCCCGGCGACAACATGCAGGGGCTCCCGGGCGACACCGCCACGGGCATGCCGGGCGACAACATGCAAGGGCTCCCGGGCGACAACATGCAGGGGCTGCCCGGCGAGAACATGCAGGGGCTGCCCGGCGACAACATGCAGGGACTGCCCGGCGAGAACATGCAGGGGCTGCCCGGCGCGCTGTTCGGCTGCCCCGGCGTGCCCGCCGCCGGAAGCGCGAAGTGCACGATCGCGATCAACCAGAACGCCCCGCCGGTCGCCGATCCGAGCCTCTCGCCGGCGCTCATCGCGGGCTTCCACCCCGCCGACCTCCAGGCCGCGTACGCGCTGCCCGCGCAGAACGCCGGCCAAGTCGTCGCAATCGTCGACGCGTTCGACGCTCCCGCCGCCGAGTCGGATCTCGCGGTGTACCGCGCCGCGTTCGGCCTGCCGCCGTGCACGACGAACAACGGCTGCTTCCGCAAGGTGGACCAGCACGGCGGCACGGCGTACCCGGCCGCGAACACCGGCTGGGCCGAAGAGATCGCGCTCGACCTCGACATGGTGTCCGCCGCGTGCCCGCGCTGCTCGATCCTGCTGGTCGAGTCGAACTCGGCGCTGATGGACGACCTGGGCGCCGGCGTCGACACCGCCGTGGGGCTCGGCGCGCGGGTCGTCAGCAACAGCTACTACGCGCCGGAGTGGTCGGGCGAAAAAGCCGAAGAGGTCCACTACCGCCACAGCGGCGTCGCGCTGACCGCGAGCTCCGGCGACCGCGGCTACCCGTCGTATCCGGCCACCTCGGCCTGGGTCACGGCGGTCGGCGGAACGTCGCTGGCGCACAACGGCGGGTGGACGGAAAGCGCGTGGCAGTACGGCGGCCACGGCTGCAGCGCGTACGTCGGCCGGCCGTCATGGCAGAGCGTCCCCTGCAAGATGCGCTCCGGCGTGGACGTCGCCGCTGTCGCCGACCCGCAGACCGGCGTGTCGATGTTCGACGCCTCCGCCGGCGGCTGGCTCGTTGCCGGCGGCACCAGCGTGGGCGCCCCGCTCATCGCGGCCGCGTACGCGCTCTCGGGCACGCCGGCCGGACCGTGGTACTCCTACTCGTACGCGCGGCGCGGCTCATTCCACCCGCTCACCACCAGCGGTCGCTATACCTACGCGACCGGCCTCGGCTCTCCGAACGGCATCGGCGGGCTGTAACCCGCCGTCGCGGGCAACGGCCCGGTTTCTCTGGTAGAATGAGGCATGAGCCGCGCCTTCACGAAAGAGCGCGACGACGCGCCCGAACCAGAGATCGTCGCGCCGGCGCGCACCGGACCGAACCACCTCACCGCCGCGGGTTTGGCACACCTGTGCGCGCGCTTCGACGCTGAGACCGATCCGCGCGAGCGCGAGCGCCTGCAGCACAGCCTCGACGCGGCGGTCGTCATCGAACCGCCGGAGGACCGCAGCGTCGTCGCGTTCGGCGCGACCGTCGTCGTGACCGACAGCTCGCGCAAGCAGCAGACGTACACGCTCGTCGGTGAGGAAGAAGCGGACGTCAAAGCCGGCAAGATCGGTTCGACCTCGCCGCTGGGCGAAGCGCTCATCGGCGCGCGCGCCGGCGATCACGTCGTGTGGCATCGCCCGGCCGGCGATCGCAAGCTGACCGTCAAGTCGGTCGCGTACGCGTAGCCGCCGAAGCGGTTAATAGACGTTAGTCCGGCGTGAAAATGTTTCGCGGCTGAGCTCAAGCACTTTTCATTTCGCGCGGCGATACTGCGCGCATGAAAAACACCACGCTCGTCCTCGGGCTGATCGTGTCGTCGCTGTTGGCCGGTTGCGGCGGCGGCGGCGGTACATCACCCATCCCCGGTTCGTCGTTGACGACGACCACTACGACCACGACGACCGACGCGCTGCGCACGGCGTCGATCAACGGCAGCGCCGCGTATGTCACGACGGCGAACATGCCGGTGTATACGTTCGGCGGCGACACCGCGGCCAGCCAGTCGGCATGCACGGGCAGCTGCCTTGCGACATGGCCGGCAGTCGCGCCGCCGGGCGGCGCGCTGACCGCGCCATGGGCCTCGTTCACCCGCAGCGACACCTCGACGCTGCAGCTCACGATCAACGGGCACGCGCTCTACACGTTCGTCAGCGATCAGCCGCTGGTCGCGAACGGCGACAACGTCGAGAACTTCCACATCGCACGCCCGCCGGCTTCCACGAGTACCGGCACCGGCGGCAGCGGCGGCGGGACGGGACCCTACCCGTAAAGCGCGCACAGCGCCCGGTTGCCTGCTCGGTGGAGAGGCGGACGTGCGGGACGTCCGTCGCTCCGCCGATCCATAAGAGGTATGCTCCCCTCGACACTGACGGAACGCGGCCGCCGGCTTGGCCGCGAGGGACGCCTCGAGGAAGCCCTGGCGTCGTTTTCCGGCGCGCTGGCCCTCGACGACCGGATCGTGGACGCGCATCTCGGGGTGTACGAAGTCGCGCAAATCCTTCGCAGGCCTGAGCTCGCCCTCGCTCATCAAACCGCGGCGATCGCGCTCTCACCGGTGCATTCGACGCTCGCCGCCGAACGCGAAGACTACGCGCTGCTCGTGCTGTGCGCTCCGGGACCGTACACGGCCAACACGCCGGTCGACCTCATCTTCGATACGCGCTACGTCACCTTGCACCGCTGGTACGTCGATCCGTCCGGCGAGGTTCCGCGCCTACCGCGATACGACGCGATCTGGACCGCGATCGGCGAGTCCGATGCGGCCGCGTCACGGCTGCGCGCCGCCGAACGCTTCGCCGCGATGCAATCGCAACCGGTCTTCAACCAGCCGGACGCGATCGGCCGGTTGAACCGCGTCGCGCTCGCCGCAACGTTCGCCTCGGCACGGCATACCTGCGCGGTCACGACGGAACGGATCGCGCGCGAGCGCTACGCAGCCGAACCGTACCCGGTTCCGCACATCGTCCGCCCGGTCGACTCGCACGGCGGAAGCGGGCTCGAGCGCATCGACGACGACGCGCAGCGCGCGGCCTATGCGGCGCGCACCGGTTCCGAATTCCTCTACGTCGCGCCCTTCATCGATTACCGCAGTGCCGACGGATACTTCCGCAAGTACCGGACCATCTTCATCGACGGCGAGCCGTTTCCGTTTCATCTCGCCATTTCGCCGAACTGGATGGTTCACTACTACAACGCTCCAATGACCGAGCACCAGTGGATGCGCGATGAGGAGCTGGCGTTCTTGGCGTCCCCGGGCGACGTTTTTTCCGGCGATCTCGCCGAGGCGCTGCGCGAAACGGGCGAACGCCTCGGCCTCGATTACGTGGGGATCGACTGCGCGATCGGCCGCGACGGACGATTGCTGCTCTTCGAAGCCGACAACGCGGTCATCGTTCACATGCTCGACGATCCCGTCATGTTCGCATACAAGCACCGGTACGTGCCGCGCATCACGGCCGCGCTCGACGCGATGGTCCGCGGGAGAATTCGCGCGTGAGCGGCACGTCGCTCGACCCCGCCGACTGGGACGACTTCCGGCGCGTTCTCCACGACGCGGTCGACGGCATCGTGGACGACCTGGCAGGGCTGCGCGATGAGCCCGCGTGGCGCGCAATTCCTGATTCGGTGAAGCGCTCGCTGCGCGAGCCGCTGCCGCGCGCGGGCGAACCGATCGAGGCGACGCTGTCGACGTTCGACGACCTCGTCCGGCCGTACTCGACCGGCAACCGGCATCCGCGATTCTTCGGCTGGGTGCACGGGGCGGGAACGGCCGCCGGCGTGCTCGCCGAGATGCTCGCCGCGGGCATGAACGCGAACGTCGGCGGCCGCGAGCACGCAGCCGTCTACGTCGAGCGCCAGGTGGTCGCGTGGTTTGCGGAACTCTTCGGATTCCCGCGGGACGCCAGCGGAATCCTGACGAGCGGGACGTCGATGGGCAATCTGCTCGCGATCACGGTTGCGCGCGACGCGGCGCTGGGGCCCGCCGCGCGCGAATCAGGGAACGCCGGCGCCCGGTTGACCGCATACGCCGCGCGCGGCGTCCACGACTGCGTGAGCAAAGCGCTCCGCATCGCCGGAATCGGGTCGGGGGCGCTGCGGCTGATCGACGTGGACGAGCGGCTCGCCATGGACGTCGACGCGCTGCGCGCGCGCATCGCCGCGGATCGCGCCGCGGGCGAGCACCCGTTCCTCGTCGTGGGAACGGCGGGCAGCGTCGACGCGGGTGCGTTCGATCCGCTGGACGCGCTCGCCGACCTCTGTGCGGAGCAAGGCCTTTGGCTTCACGTCGACGGCGCCTTCGGCGCGCTCGCCGCGGCGAGCCGCGCGCACGCGCACCTCGTGCGCGGTATCGAGCGCGCCGATTCGCTGGCGTTCGACGCGCACAAATGGCTGCACGCGCCGTACGGGGTCGGCTGCGTGCTCTTCCGCGACGAGTGCGCGCACCGCAACGCGTTCACGTCGAATCCGGCGTATCTCGCCCGGTCTTCACGCGGGACGGCAGCCGGAGCGCCGTGGTTCGCGGACTACGGGCTGGAACTGTCGCGCGAGTTCCGCGCGCTCAAAGTGTGGTTCACGCTGCGGCATTTCGGTATCGAGCGTCTCGGTGCGTCGATTGCCCGCAGCTGCGAGTTGGCGACGATGCTCGGCGCACGCATCGCCGCCGATGCCGACCTCGAACTGCTCGCACCGGTCGCGCTCAACGTCGTCTGCTTTCGCTATCGGGTCGCCGGGCTCGACGAGGCCGAGCTGGATCGCCTCAACGCCGAGATCGCGATCGACGTCCAGGAGAGCGGCGCGGCCGTCGTGAGCACGACGCGAATCGGGGGCCGAAACGCGCTTCGCGCGTGCATCATCAACCACCGCACGCGCGACGAGGATCTCGCAATCGTTCTCGCCGCCGTTCGGAGCGCGGGCATGTGCCGCGCGGGAGCCGTGCCGGCCCCGGTCTGATCAGATGTCGCCGAACTCGATCATGTTCAGGCCGCGTTCCACGATCGCGTTTACCGCGGCGCCCATGTCGCGGAAGCGCTCGTCGTGCGTTTGGCCGCGGACGTAGCGGATGTAGATCTGCTGCAGGATCACCGCGAAGCGGAAGATGTTGAACACGACGTACCAGTGCAGGTCGCTCACGTCCACGCCCGACGTGCGCGCGTAGCGTTCCGCGGCTTCGCGGCGCGTCATGAAACCGTCGTGCCACGTCGGCATCCGCCCGTGCAGCTGTTCGCCGCCGTCGTTCTTCTCGCCCCAGAGCGCGAGGAGCTCGCCGAAATCCATCAGCGGCTCGCCGCGCGTGCACATGTCCCAGTCGAGCACGGCGACCGTTTTCGCGGGGTTCTCCGGGTCGAGCAGCGTGTTGTCGAGCTTGTAGTCGTTGTGCAAGAGCGCCGTACGCTTTGCGGCGGGGATCGTCTGGCGCAGCCAGCCGGTGAACGGCTCCGCCGCGCCGACGTCGGGCGTGAGCGCGTTGTGCCAGCGTTCGATCCAGCCGTACACCTGGCGTTCGATGTAGCCGTCGGGCTTGCCGATCTCGCCCAGGCCGACGCTCGCGGGATCGACCGCGTGCAGCGTCGCGAGGTTGTCGACGAGCGACTCGCCGACGCCGCGCAGCACATCCGGACGATCGCGCCATGGCGGCGGGATGTCGCGCCGGAACGCGATGCCGTGGCGGCGTTCCATCACGAAGAAGTCGGCGCCGATGATGCTGTGGTCGGTGCACAGCAGATACGCTTGCGGCGCGAGCGGATAGCCGGGATTGAGCGTGGAGAGCACGCGATACTCGCGGCGCATGTCGTGCGCGCCCGGCGCGACGGGGCCGAGCGGCGGGCGGCGCAGCACCCACTCGCGTTCGCCGAAGCGGATCAGGTAGGTGAGGTTCGCGTGGCCGCCGCCGAACTGCCGCAGCTCCAGCGGGCCGGTCGCGCCGTCGAGGTGCGCGTGCAGGTACGGCTCGAGGCGCGCGGTTTCGACGCGCTCTTCAGGGCGGACGTCGATGGTGTCGGCGTCGCGTGCGATCATCGGCGCGCGCGCGACGGGATCGCGCTCAGGTGCGCCGTCTCGTTCGCGCTCATCAGCAGCCGGCGGCCGCCGCCGATCCGCAGAACCGATACCGACGCGTTCGCGAGCGGGAACAGAAAGTCGTGATCGCTCGACGAGATCGCGCCGAGCGCGGCGTTGATCGCGCCCGCGTGCGATACGACGGCGACGCGTTCGCCCGGATGGTGCGCGGCGATCGCGTCGAGCGCGCCGAGCATGCGCGCGCGCACGCTCGCCGACAATTCCGTGCCGGGGATGCCCTTCCACGATCCGTCGCGCATCGCGATCATCGCGAGCCACGCGAGCCGGTCGCGCAGCGCCATCGCGTCGTCGGTCGGACCGATCGTTATCTCGCGCACGCCGGGCTCGTCGCGTACCTGCACGCCGGCGACCGCCGCGATGGCGTCCGCGGTCTCGCGCGCGCGCCGGATCGGGCTCGTGTACACGGCCGCGAGCTCGAGGTCCGCGCAGCGCTCCGCGACCGCTTCGGCTTGCGCGCGACCGCGCGCGCTCAGCGGATGCGCCTCGTAGTCGTCGTAGATCGTGAACGCTTCGTCGGACTCGGGCACGGCGTCCGCATGGCGCACGACGTGCAGCTCGGCCGCGCCGCGCCGCAGGCTGAGCTCCAGCTCGTCGAGCGGGTCGACCCGGCTCACCCTTTCTGCAACTCGTACTTGGCGATGGAGCGCAGGTGCACTTCGTCGGGGCCGTCGACGATCCGCAGCGTGCGCGCGTGCGCGTACGCCGCCGCGAGGTGCTGGTCGCTGCTCACGCCGGCCGCACCGAACGCCTGAATCGCGCGGTCGACGACGCGGCACGCCATGTTCGCAGCGGCGACCTTCACCATGGAGAGCTCGTTGCGCGCGATCTTGTTGCCGAAGGCGTCAAGTTTCTCGGCCGCGTCGTAGACCAAGAGCCGCGACTGGTCGATCTCGATGCGCGACTCGGCGATCCACTGCATGATGACACCTTGCTCGGCCAGCGGCCTGCCGAATGCGGTGCGTGCCTTCACGCGCTTGACCATTGATTCCAGCGCGCGTTCCGCCAGGCCGATCGCGCGCATGCAGTGGTGGATGCGGCCCGGTCCGAGCCGGCCTTGCGCGATCTCGAAGCCGCGGCCTTCCGCGACCAGCACGTCTTCGACGGGAATGCGCACATTCTCGAAGTTTACCTCGGAATGACCGTGCGGCGCGTGGTCGTAACCGAACACAGACAGCTGCCGGAGCACCGTGACGCCCGGCGCGTCGATGGGTACGACGGCCATGGTGTGCTGGCGGTGCGGCGGCGCGCTCACGTTCGAGCGACCCATGAAGATCAGCACCTTGCAGCGCGGGTGCCCGGCGCCGGACGTCCACCACTTGCGCCCGTTGATCACGTACTCGTCGCCGCTGCGCACGATCTCCGCGCTGATGTTCGTCGCGTCGGACGAGGCGACCGCGGGCTCCGTCATCGAGAAGCCGGAGCGGATCTTCGCGTCGAGCAGCGGCTTGAGCCAGCGCTCCTTGTGCGCGTCGCTGCCGTAGCGCGCGAACACTTCCATGTTCCCGGTGTCGGGCGCGCTGCAGTTGAACACTTCGGGCGCGATGTCCGAGCGGCCCATGACCTCGCACAGCGGCGCGTACTCGCGGTTGGTGAGCCCGGCGCCCCATTCGGGCTCGGGCAGGAACAGGTTCCACAGCCCGACCGCGCGCGCTTTGGCCTGCAGTTCGTCCATGATGGGCGGCTGCGCCCACGGCGTAGGGCCGCTCTGGAGCTGCTCGGCGTAGACGCGCTCGTTCGGGTAGACGTCGGACTCCATGAACGCCTGGAGGCGGTTGTGCAGGGCCGAGGCGGGCGCAGCGGTCGTGGTCGTCATCCGCCTTGACTTCGCGGGCTCGGCTCCCGCATCCGCCGCGCCGCGTCGCGGGTATAACCCAAAGTGCTCCCGACCCTGACGGCCGGCGCCGCTGCGCCGAGGACGGCCGCCGAACGCAAGGCGGATCGCAAGGCCAACCCGCCGCTCGCGATGATCACCCTGACCGTCATGCTCGGCCTCATCATGGCGATCATCGACGCGTCCATCGTGAACGTCGCGCTGAACGACATGGCGGGCAACCTCGGCTCCTCGGTCGACGAGATCGGCTGGGTCGCCACGGGCTACATCCTGGCCAACGTGATCGTGATGCCGCTCAACGGGTGGCTGACGGCGCGCTTCGGGCGGCGCAACTTCTACGCCGCGTGCGTGGCGCTGTTCACGATCGCGTCGTTCATGTGCGGCACGGCGACGACCGTGTGGCAGCTCGTGTTCTACCGCGTGATCCAAGGCTTCGGCGGCGGCGCGCTGCAGCCGACGGCGCAGGCGATCCTGTTCGAGTCGTACCCGCCCGAGAAGCGCGCGAGCGCGATGGCGATCTTCGGCCTGGGCGCGATGGTCGGCCCCGCGCTCGGCCCGACGCTGGGCGGCGTGATCGTCGACAACTTCAGCTGGCCGTTGATTTTCTACATCAACATCCCGATCGGGATCGCCGCGTTCATCATGACGCTGCTGTGCATCCGCGATCCCGCGTATCTCAAACGCGACAAGTCGCCGGTCGACGTGCTGGGACTGGCTTTGCTGACGGCGGGCGTCGCGTCGGTGCAGTACGTGCTCGAGCGCGGCCAGCGCGAGGACTGGTTCTCGTCGTCCACCATCGTGATCCTCACCGTCGTCGCGGTCGTGTCGCTCGTGGTGTTCTGCTGGCGGGAGTGGCACGATCCGCGGCCGCTCGTCGATCTCAAGGTATTCAAGTCGCGCGCGTTCAGCGCCGGCAACGTCATCGGCATCATCACCGGGTTCGGCCTGTTCGGCACCGCGCTCGTGCTGCCGCTGTTCCTGCAGAACGTGCTCGGGTTCACCGCCACGGAGACCGGTCTCGTGCTGCTGCCGGGCGCGATCGCGACCGCGATCAGCATGCCGATCGCATCGTGGCTCACGAAGCTGGTCGACGGCCGCGCGATGATCGCGTTCGGGCTCTTGGTGTTCGCGGGCAGCGCGTGGTGGATGGGCGGCATCAACCAGGACTCCGGCTACTGGGACGTGTTCTGGCCGCGCGCGCTGCAAGGGTTCGCGCTCGGCTTTCTGTTCGTGCCGCTGTCGACGGCGACGCTGGGCGAGATCGCGCGCGCCAAAATGGCGAACGCGACCGGCATCTACACGCTCGTGCGCCAGCTCGGCGGATCGCTCGGCATCGCGATCCTGCAGTTCTTGCAAGTCCGCGACGCCGACAACGCGTACGCGGCGCTGGCGTCGGGGGTCACGCCGGCGAACCCGAACGTCAGCCAGTATCTTCGCGACCTGCACGGCACCGCGGCGCAACTCTACCAGATGGTGATGCTCAACGCGACGGTCATCTCGTACGACATGGTGCTGCGCCTGTGCGGGATCGTGTTCGTCCTGTCGGTCCCGCTGGTGATGCTGCTGAACTGGGGCAAGACTGCCGCCGACGCGCCCGAAGCCGCGGCGCCGGCCGACTAGCGCAGGAACCCGCGCGGCAGCCGGCAGACTCGGCTGCATGCGCTCTCTCGCCGCCTCGCTCGCCGTCCTCGCGCTGATCGCGGCCGCTCCCGCGCCGCCCGCAACGGGCGCGCCGTCGTTCGACTACACGGCGGGATCGACGACGTGCTTCGGGCCGGCGTCCGGCGGCCCCGACGGCGTGGCGGTGATGATCGGCGGCGGTCGCGGGGCCACGCCGATGAGCGCCGTCCTCGTCGCGCCCGGCGCCGCGCCAAAGAACGCGCCGGCAGTGCTGTGGGTGCACTGGCTGGGCGAGCCCGCGACCACCAACCACACCGAGTTCATGAGCGACGCGCAGGCGCTCGCGAAACGCGGCGTGGTGTCGATGCTGGTCGACATGCCGTGGTCGCAGGCGAAATGGTTCACCGACGTGCGCACGCCCGACGACGACTACACCGCCACGATCGCGCAAGTCGTGTCGCTGCGCCGCGCGCTCGACTGTCTGAGCGCCGTGAAGGGCGTCGACACGACGCGCATCGCCTACGTCGGCCACGACTTCGGCGCGATGGACGGCGCGCTGCTGCTCGCCACCGACGACCGCCCGGCGTACGCGGTGTTCATGACGCCGACGCTCTCGTACTGGGAGTGGTATCTGCTCGGCAAACAGCCCGCCGATCCCGCGGCGTACGTCGAACGGATGAGCGTGTTCGACCTGCCGGGCTGGCTCGCGCGCGGCAAGCAGAAGGCGATGCTGCTCCAATTCGGCCAGAACGACGAGTACGTGTCGCAAGCGACAGGGATCGCGCTGCGCAACGCCGTCCCCAACCGCGACCGCACGTTCAAGGCGTACAAGCTGGACCACGCGCTCGACGACATCACCGCGCACGACGACCGGGTGACCTGGCTAGCGGCGCACCTCGGCGTATGACGCGTCGATTCCGGGTGGTCGCCGAGGATCGCGGCGCGGTTGGTTGAAATACGGGTGAAGTATGCGAGGAGGTGAGTGCATTGGACGATGAGAGACTTTTCGAGGCGCGATACGATATTACGAGCGCCGCTCGGCACCTCAGCATGCCCCGTTCAACGATGGCGGCCTGGGCGCACGGCATGAAACCGTTCAAGCGTGTCCTCGATCTTCCAAAGCCGGGCTACCTATCTTTCGCAAATCTCACAGAAGCATTCGTGCTCTTCACCATGCGCCGACATTATCGCATCCAAATGCCGCGTATCCGCGAGGCAATCGAGTATGTCGAGCAAGAACTCGGCGTGCCACATCCGCTCGCGTTCCAAGAATTCAAAACCGACAAAGTCGACCTGTTCGTCCGCATGGCGAGCGGTGCAGCCGTCAATGCCTCACGCCGCGGACAGACGCACATGGACGAAGTGCTTCACGATCTCGAACGAATCGAATGGCACGGGAAGCGACCAATCGCGCTTTTCCCCATCCTCGTGCATCGGGCGGACGGCGAAGAGCGTCGGCCAATACGGATAAGCCCGCTCGTCGCCTTCGGCCGGCCGGTGATCGCCGGAACAGGAGTTCCGACGCGCGCCATTTGGGATCGTTTCCAAGGAGGCGACTCGGTGCAAGCTCTCGCCGAAGACTACGGCGTCTCGTCGGAGGCCGTAGAGGAAGCTGTCCGAGCCGAGAGCGACGATACCGCCGCGTAGTTCGCTGGTATTTTTCGTCGATCGCTCCTGCGGTGGCAAGCAATTGCCGGAGGCGATGCGAGCACTCGGGCTGGAGGTGGTAGCTCATCACGAGCGCTTTGCTCAGGGCGAGGACGACGTTCCGATTCTCAAGGAATGCGGTAGCGCGAATTGGGTCTATGTCGCGAAGGACCTCGCCGTACGAAAGAACCCGGCTGAGTTGCGGGCGCTTCGAGAGGCTCGGGTACATGCGATCTTTCTGCACGGGCGCCGCCGCCCAGTTTCGTACATCATTGAAAATTTTACGGCCGCGTTACCGAAGGTCATTTCCATCCTCACGACAGCAGCGGTTCCAATTCACTTGATGGTCACGGCCGGTGGGCGGGTCGAAATCGTCCGATGATCGTGCCTGCCCGACCGCTCGACGATGACGAGCTCCTTCGGTTCAGCGCCGAGAACCCGGGCTGGCACATCGAGCGCGAGCCCGACGGATCGCTCAGCGTGAGCCCAAGCTCATATCGTTACGCGATTCTTGCGGCGGAAGCCGGACTGCAGCTATCGGCATGGGGTAGCGATCGGGGTTATGTCGCCAACAGGGGCGGCGTAACGTTGCCCGACAAGGCGGTGCGCGCGCCCGACGCGTCGTGGATCTCGTTCGAGCGCTGGCACGCGCTCAGCGAGACGCAGCGCAGGAAATACCCGGAGGTCATCCCCGATGTCGTCGTCGAGATCGTCTCTGAGTACGACTCGTATGCCGCGCAGCGCCGCAAGACCGAGCGCTACGTTCAGCACGGCGCGGTCTACTGCGTCGTGATCGATCCCGAGCGCCGCAAGATCGAGGAGTTCGGCACGCGGCCCGAGGGTCTCGCGCTCGACTTCGACCGCATTATCGGCGCCGGCTGAACTCTGCGCTAATCGCCCACGCTGCCTAGCGTGCCCGCGTAGTCGATGTCGCGCATCGACGACGGGACGTTCTTCAGCGCGCCGATCGACTGCATGAACTTCGCCATCGCGAGAAAGCCGTGCGGCGTCGTGCTGAAGATGACGTCGGGGCGGCGCAGCCAGCCCTCGAAGTCGCGCGCCGGGACTTTGCCGCCCGCATCCTTCGCGAGAATCTCGGATGCTTCGCGCGGGTGCGCCTTGAGGAACTGCGTAGCATCGAGCAGATCGCGGTAGAACGCCTTCACGAACTGCAAATGCTCGTCGGCAAACTTGGGGTTGATGTAGACGCTGTTGAACGTGTGCTTGCCGAACACGTCGAAGCTGCGCACGACGACGTGGCCGCCGGCCTCCACTTCCTGGTACTGGAACGGCGGCGAGCTGAGGTGCGCCGCGAGCTGGCCCACCAGCAGCGCTTGCAGGCCCGACGGGTGATCGATCGCGACGATCGCGTTGTCGAGCGCGTGCGCGTTGCCGAGCTGCTCCAGCGCCGCTTTGCGCAGCGTGAGCGACTGCACGGAGTCGATCGACGGCATCCCGATCTTCATGTCGGGCTTGAGATCCTTGAGCGTATGCACGCTCTTGTCGCGCGTCACGAGCCACACCGACATCTGGTTGAGCGACGCCAGCACCTTCCAGCCGACGCCGCGTTCCCAGCCGGTCAAGAACGGCGGGATGCTGCCCGCGCCGATCTGGATCTGGCCCGCGATGAAGCCCTCGCGCACCGCGGCAGTGCTGTTGAGCACGGTCCAGTTGACCTTCGTCTGCGGAAACTGCTTTTCGAGCAATCGCTGGTCGCGCATGACGATCAGGTTGCTGTAGCTCAATCCCGGCTGGTACGCGATGGTGATCTCCGCGGGCGCGTCCGACGAGGGCGGCGCGGTGCGCGCGGTCAGCGGCGTCGCAACGAGCGCGGCGGCGAGCGATGCGACGATCAGCGAGCGGCGTGAAAGCATGCGATCTCCTCGGCGGTATCAGGCGGGGACGGCGGCGGCGAGCGCGTCGCACACGGCGGCGGTGACGTCCGCGGTGCGCGCGGTGCCGCCGAGGTCGGGCGTGCGCACGGCGGACGCCGTTACCTGCTCGATTGCCGCCATCAGCCGCGCGGCGTTCTCGCGCTCGCCGAGATGGTCGAGCATCATCGCCGCGGTCCAAAACGCGCCGACCGGGTTGGCGACCCCCTTGCCGGTGATGTCGAACGCGGAGCCGTGGATCGGCTCGAACATCGACGGGTAGCGGCGCGACGGATCGAGGTTGGCGGTGGGCGCGATGCCGATGCTGCCCGCGAGCGCGGCGGCGAGATCGCTGAGGATGTCGGCGTGCAAGTTCGTCGCGACGACGACGTCGAGGCTGCGCGGGTCCATCACCATGCGCACCGTCATCGCGTCGACGAGCATCTTGTCGACCTCCACGTCCGGATAGTCGCGCGCGACCTCCGCGGCGATCTCGTCCCACAGCACCATCCCGTGACGCTGCGCGTTCGACTTCGTCACGACGGTCAGCTTGCGCCGCGGCCGGCCCCGCGCGAGCTCGAACGCGAAGCGCATGATGCGCTCGATGCCGGCGCGCGTGAACACGGCGACCTCCGTGCCCACTTCGATCGGATGACCGCGATGCGCGCGCCCGCCCTGACCGGCGTACTCGCCCTCGCTGTTCTCGCGCACGATCACCCAGTCGAGGTCCCCGTCCGCGAGATCGCGCAGCGGGCTTTGCAAGCCGCGCAGCACGCGCGTCGGGCGCACGTTCGCGTATTGGTCGAAGCCCTGGCAGATCGCGAGCCGCAGCCCCCACAGCGTGACGTGATCGGGGATGCGCGGGTCGCCGACCGCGCCGAAGTAGATCGCGTCGAACGGGCGTAGCTGCGCGAGTCCGTCATCCGGCATCATCACGCCGTGCGTATGATAGTAGTCCGAACCCCACCCAAACGTCGCGAACTCGAGGTGCAGCTCGCGGTCCAGCCGCTGCAGCGCTTCGAGAACCTGCACCCCGGCGCCGATGACCTCCGGGCCGATCCCGTCGCCCGGGACGGCCGCGATCCGATACGAGCCCATGCGGCCACGAATACGCCCGCCGGTTGCGCTGCGCCTTGGGGCAACACGGAATCGCACCTCGCGCCGAGAACGAGCCGGCTGTGCCTATCGAATTCCGGTGCAGCAAATGCGGTCAGGTCAAGGACGTGCGAACGCTGCGCGCGTCGGTGTGTCCGGAATGCACGGCGAGCGCCGAACGCGACGCGGTGATCGCCGCCGATGCGGGCTTGACGGCCCGCAAGCTGTACGAGACCGCATTGGCCCGCGGCCCGCATTACACCGGCGCGCTCGAGGACTGGACGCCCAAAGATCCCGTCCTGCTCCCGGACAACGAGCACTTCGTCTGCCCGACCTGCAAGCGGGCCGCGCACCTCGTGCACGACCTGGCCTACCGCTGGCAGAAAAAGCCGTTCCCGATCCCCACCAAATACTCGCCGTGCGACGAATGCCATCGCAAGGAGACCGACGACACCGCGTTCGCGCGCCCGCGCGACCGCTTCAGCCGCGAGCGCTGACGCTCACGTCATTGGGTGAGATCGAGCCGCAGCCGCAGCGCTGACGCTGCGCCCAGCGGCGTGATCACGGGGCCGTTGTGATGGTGCACCTCCCCGCGCACGCCGACGGCGAGGTACTTGGTGAGATGGTAGGAGATGATCGACGAGAGCGCCTGGTCCGCCGTTACCGCGGCGGCTGAGCTGGCGGTCATGTTCGTGAGCGCGAACTGCAGCTCGAAACCGTGCAGCAACGCGCCGTCCACGACGCGCCCGCCGACGGGAAAACCGAACGTCAGGCTTTCACCGGCTAGCGCGTTCGCACCGGCGCCGGTGACCGCGGTACCGCTGAACCCGACGGCGAGCGTATGCGCGTTGCTTTGCCGGGTGAATTGCACCGTTCCGGTCCGCGTCGACGCCGCGTTGGTAGGCGTCACCGCATCGCTCAGCCCGACGAGCGAGCCGTTCACGCTGAGCTGACCGCCCAAAAACGCGGTGGCGAACGCCGCGTTGAGCTGGTCGGCCGTGACCTGCGCGGTCGACGACGCTTGCGTGTCGCGCCGGAGCCCGATCGTCACGTGCGTCTTTTCCGTCGGGGCCAAATCCAGCGTCGCCGTTGCGTTCGATTGCCGCGACGCGACGGAGCGCGTCTGCTCATCCTCCGCACCGAGCGTCACCGTCGCCTTCGGGTTCAGCGCGAAGCCCAGGCTCGACACCCAGCCGGCGCGGTCGCTCGTCGCGCCGGGCCCCGCGCCCGTCGCGAAGCCGTCGCCGGCGTTGTGGTATTCGAGCCGCGCGTTCGTCGCGCCCAATGCATACGCGAGCTCCGCGCGCGCGGCGCCGTCGGTGACGTTCAGCGGCTGCACGAGCGACTCCGCATTGGAGTTCGCGGCGCTCGCGGTGAACGTCACGTTGCGCACGACGGGCTGCTTGAGGTCGAGCTCCGCGACGAGTGCGCGAAGCGGCCCCGGCACGTTCGGCGTCACGATGTAACCGCTCGGAATGTCGTCTTCACGTTGGTACAGCGCGGCGCGAATGTTTCCGGCGCCCAGCGTGCGCCCGACGTCGATGATCCCCGCCCGTTCGGCCGGAAGGCCGGGCGTCGCAAGCTGCGCGTAGCCGTACCCCCCGTGCAACACCCATGGCCCCACCGAGCGCGTCGCGTCGAGGCCGCGCAGGGTCGTGCCGTCACCGAGCAGCGCGGGCAGCGTGGCAGAGCTCAGTCCGAGCGTGTCCTTGAAGCTCGCGACGGGTCCAGGCGACGGCGCCGCGGTCGGAGATGCATCCGGGCTTTGCACCGTGCCGGGCGCGCGCGATTCGAGGGTGAGCAGCGGATCGGGCCGGTGCGACACCGGATCGTACAGCCCGCTCAGCGAGAGCTGATGCGTCGGCCATTGCAGCGCCACCACCGCGCCCGGGTTGAACGTCGTGCCCGACGCGGCGTTCGGCCCCACTTCGAGCGCGCCGCTCGCGCGGAATTCGGTGTGGAGCTCAGGCTTGGGGTCGGGGCCCGCCGCGACAAGCAGCGGCAGCAAATCGCTCGTCGCGATCGTGCCTCCGCCGGCCGCGCGCAGCACGACGCGCAGCGCATACGTTCCGCCCGCGTCGACCGGGACGGAATACGGGATGACCGAACTCTGCATTCCGGTACTCGCGCCGGGGATGATCTCGAAGGGATCGCTGCGCCGAATCAACGCGCCCTTCGGGCTGCGCAGCTCGACGTACGCCAGGATCGGCGTACCGTTGCCGGCGTACGTCGCGTCGCCGATCGAATACCGCACGATGAGCGCGGTCTCACCGCCGGCGAGCACGCTCGGAATCGTGAGCGTCGTCGTGTAGATCTGGCCGATCGGTGCGCGGCCCGGGCGGAACGGAGGCTGAACGATCGTCACGGCGGCGGTGCCGAGGGTGACGCCGCCGGCAGCGCTCAATCGGGCCGTAAACTGACCCGGCCGCTGGTAGACGTGTACGAACGAAAACGCGTGCTGCACGAACGTCACCTGCGCGCCGTCGCCGAAATCGAGCGTGAACGGGCTCGACGCGCCCGCCGGCGGCACGAGCCCGGTGAACGTGATCGGCGCGCCGGGCTGCGCGCTCGAGGGTGTGGCGGACAAGAACCCCGCCGCCGTTGCGGGCGTGGTCGCGTAGACCACGCTCGCCGTGCCGAGGCAGAGGACGATCAGGGATCGCCGAATGGACACCACAAGGGCGCGCAGAGGAGACACTCGAGAACTACGGCTGGCAACCGAAGCGATTCATCACGGTGACGTTCACCGTGCCTGACGTGGGGATGACCACCGGGTTCGGTGAGATCGACACCAGGGCCCACCCGAGGTGAAGGCATCCCGCCGTCGAGATCAAGGGCGGCAGCGTTTCGGCGACCGTGCACGTGAAGCCGCCCGGAATGTTGCTGAACTGGGCCACGCCGCCGCCGACGACCGTTGTCGTCTGCACGCCCATGCTCGGACATTGCAAGGTGACCGTGAACGACGTCACCGGCGCTATAAACGGCGGGGCGGAGACCCCCACTTTGTGGATCACCACATTCCCTGTCCCGTTGGGAGGCGTCAAGCAGCCGTAGTGGTTGTTGATGGCAATCGTATTGCCGCCGCTCGTCGTGGACGTCAGCGGGTTCGGCGTGATCACCGGCGGGAACCACCCGATGCTTTGGCACGCGCCCGGGAGAGTGGTCGGCGGAGGTACGGTTTCGGTGGTCGTGCACGCGCTGCCGACGGGAACGTTGTTGATCTGCCCGGTGCTGCCCGCAGTGACCGTCGTCGTGTAGGAACCGTTCTGACACACCAGGATGACCGGGAACGTGACCGTTGGCGCGCTATATCCGGGATCCACGGTCACCGACTTCTTGAAGTAGATCGTGCCGCCGGTCGGCGGGGTCAAGCAGCCGTACTTGTTTTGGATCGCGATCGGCCCGTAGGTGCCGCTGCCCGTTAAGGTCAGCGGGTTCGGCGTGATCACTGGCGGGAACCACCCGATGCTGGCGCACACCGGATCAGCGGTGGGCGGAGGTAAGGTTTCGGTGGTCGTGCACGTGCTGCCGATCGGAACGTTGTTGATCTGCGCGAGGGTGCCAACGGTGACCGTCGTCGTATACGGCGGAAGTACGTTCGAACCGTTCTGACACTGCATGGTCACTGTGAACGTCGCCGTCGTCGGCGCCGTATAGCCCGGCATCGACGTCACCGACTTTCTGAAGAGGATCACCGTGTCGTCCAAATGGGTCGTCAAGCAGCCGTAGTGGTTCTGTACGTTGATCGTCATGGTACCGCTGCTCGGGGCCGTGAACGGGTTCGGCGTGATCACCGGCGGCGACCATCCGATGCTGGCGCACACCGGATCACCGGTGGGCGAAGGCAACTGTTCGGTGGTGTTGCACGTGGCGCCGGCGGTGAGGCCGTTGATCGGGATCGTCACGCCCGCCAAGATGTTCACGGTCTGCGAGCTGATCGGGTTTTGACACGCCACGGTGATCGGGAACACGTAGGGGGGCGCGGTATAGGGCGACGACGACGTCACCGTCTTATGGAGCATGACCGTGCCGTTCTTGTCGAGGCAGCCGTAACGGTTCTTGACCGTGATGGTCATCGTGCCGCTCGTCGTCGGGCTCAACGGATTCGGCGTGATCGTGGGGGGCGTGAACCAGCCTGTGAGCTGGCACCGTTGGCCGAGCGTCTGCGTCGGTGGCGGCACGACTTCGGTCGTCGTGCACGAGCTGCCGACGGGGATGCCCTGAATCAGCGCCGACCCGTTCGCGCCGAGCATCACCGTGGACGACGGAATCACGAGCGAGCCGTTCTGACACGCCACCTTGATCGGGAACGTAATCGCGGGCGCGGTGAAGCCCGCATCCACCGTCACGATCTTGTGAACGAGGATCTTGCCGGTCTGCAGCACGGGGACGCAGACGTGTTCCGAGGACGGGCGCTTCCAGTAGTAGTCATTGACCGCGGGCCCGAACGGCGGCGGGCGCATCGTGCGCACGGCGTCGTTGCAGATCTGACCCGACGCGGGATACGGATGCGCAGTCGTATTGAGGAGCGAATACGTTTCGGTCTGCGTCTTGCCCGGCGGCAACGTGATGATCCGAAGCCGGGTGATGCCGGCCAAGCCCGGCGGCGGCGGAGGCGGCGCCCAAGCCGAGACGCATACGGGTACGCCGGACGGCGTGCACGCGGGGATCGGCATCGGAATCATCAGCGGCGGCGAGATCGTGTCGACGATCTCCGGACCGCCGCCCACGATGGGATCGGCCGTCGGGCCGTTGCTCACGGATAGCGTATACGTCACCGGACCGCCGCCTGACCACGTCCACAACGGCGAAACGGTCTTGTTCAGAATCACGTCGTAGCACTTCGGCAGCGGGGTCTGGACCTCGGACCATAGCTGCGTCGGCGGGTTCACCGGCCACGGGAAGTTGGGGTTGTAGTAGTTCGACGCGTCGAGGATACCGGAGTTGCTCAGCCTTCCGGACATCGCGCAGTACGGATCGGTCGGCGACGGCAGGTTCACGGTGACGTTCAAGGTGCACGTGATCGTGGTGAACGGCCCGAACGTGACCGGCAAGGTGTTCTGGATGAGCCGAACGCCTTGCTGCGGCAGCGTCGCGGGGCCGATCTGTGCGTTCACCGGCAATATCTTCGGCCAGCTATTCGCGGGAGCGGAGAAGCCCGTCACGCCGGTCCCCGAGCGCGCGCATACCCCCGCCGATGTAACGGGAACCGTCGCGTAGGGCGTCGATCCCGAAACCGTGCGCATCGTGTCGATCATCGTCCCCATCGTGTACGTCTGAGGCGTCGGATTCGAGTACGTGACGATGTACGTGAAGCCCTGGCCGAAGTGGATCTTCGACACGCTGACCGTCTTCTTCACTATGAGCGGGCACAGCGGCGGCTTCCGCATCAGGACCATGACGGCGGTGCCGGTCGGCGGCCCGTTCACCTGGGTCCACGTGTTCCCGAACGGGAGTATCCTCTTCTGCCATCTCGTGGCGATGAACACGTTGAAGACCGGCTTCGCCGTCACGCCCGGATAGCTGTCGCAGTCGGGGTGAATGTACCGCAGCCTCAAGTTGAAGCTCTTCGTTTGCGCCGGCAGGATGACGCCCGCGTACTTTGCGGTGTACATCGGTTTGGTATCGGAATAGCCCGCGAGATTCTGCGTGGCGAACGGCGTGCACAGCGCCCACAGCGGACTGATCGTGCACGTAGCTTGTGGCAGTTGCGGCAGGACGTTCTGCGACCAGAACGGCGGAGTTCCGAGCCCAGAGACCGTTTCGTCGAGGACCTGGACGTTGCGAATCAGGCGATTCGAGATGTTGGTGACCGAGACTTTGAACTTGATCGGAATGCCCCACGGATATCCGTTGGGCGGCATGTACAGCGGCGATACCCGCACCTTGAGCGCCTTCACGTCGGTCGAACCCGGCAGCACGATCAAGCCGCAGGCCGGATCGATCACGGTGAAGCCCGTGTGGACGTGCAACTGCGTCGTCGACGTATTGTCGGCTGGGTTCATGTCCTGTATCGCCTGCGGCCCGCTGGGGCCCGGCACGTTCAGCGCGATGTGCGCCTGATTGTCGACCCCGTCCATGTTGGGCGCGATCACGCACGCGACGCCCGGAACCGCCGCGAACTTTACCTGGTACGTGAACGTCATGATCTCTCCCGGCCCGATGAGGCCGGGTGAGCCGGTCGGATAGGTCCAGTTGAGGAACGGCGTGAACGCGGGCGAGTTGACCAGCTTCGGACCGGGGACGACCGACCCCGTCGCCGGCGCGAGCGCCAAGCACTGTCCCGAGCTGGGCGGCGTGCAGGTCGCGCTGCCGGGGACGTACGTCGCGTTCAGCGGCACGCTCTGCGGAAGGAGCCGCAGCTGATCGTACAGCGTGAACACGTTGCCGAGCTGGAGCGGCGGGTCGTTGGGGTTGGTCGACGTGTTGCGTATCTTGATCGTGAACATTACGATCCCGGGCGCATTGACTGTGTTCAGCGACGACGTCTTGGTGATCGAGATGTTGCCGGGGATCGGCGCGCTCAGGTCGAGCGTCGCGTTCGAGGTATTCGACGTCGCCAGCGTCACGTTCGCGTTGTCGACGAGGGTCACTTGGTTCGAGAGCGTCGTCCCGGACGAACCGAGGGTGAACGCGCCGGTGACCGTGCAGACGGTATTCGACGACACCGTCACGCTCGGGATCGTGAGCGTGTTCGAGACAATGCTGTATGTGCCCGACGCAGCGGTGCAGCTGACGCCCGAAACCACGAAGCCTAACGGCAACGGGTCCTTCACGTTGACGACCGTCGCGCTCGACGCGCTGATGGTGATCTTGTAGTAGACCCCGACCACGGGCGGGACGCTGGTGAGGCCGCAGGTGCTCCCCAGGCACAGGTCCTTCTGTACACCGAGCACGGGGGACTGCGCGTCCGCTTTGCGGACCGAACCTCCGAAAAACGCCCCTGCGATCAGCAGTGCGAGAGCGGCGGCCGCCAGCGCGGCGCGCAAGAATGCCTTCGACTGCATGATCGAGGCCTCACTTCATTCGGCGATCGGAGAAAAAGCCAGACGGACGGTCGTGCTACCCGCAAGCCCAATCAGTCCGGTCGTTTAGCCCGCTACCTCAGGCTACCTTCGAGACTATTATTAAGATGCTCTTTACATCCCCGAGGCCCAGCGCGGCGTGCAGCGTGACGGTCGCCTCGACGAAGCCGCTGCCGCGCGGGATGAACGCGATGACGGCGGCGACCAGCCCGGCGAGTCGCAGCCGCGTCATGCCGCGCTCTTTTTCCGCTTCGGCTTCGCGGCGGCCGCGGTCTTCTTCGCTTTCGCGCTGCCGCGTTTGGCGGGCTTCTCGTCCGCCTCGTCCTCGTCGGCCGCGAAATGGCCCTTCGAACGGCGCGCCTTCGACTGCTCGAGCGAGCGCTGCAGAACGTCCATGAGGTTGACGACGTTCGTCGCCGCCGGCTTGTGCACCGCGGGCGCCTCGATGTCTTCACCGTTCGCGCGCGCCTCGATCATCGCGAGCACGTCTTCCTTGTACTTGTCGTGGAAGCTCTCCGGATCGAACTGCTCCACGCTCATCGTGTCGATGAGCAGCTTGGCGATCTTCTTCTCCGCGTCGGCGACCTTCTCGTTGAGCGCGGGGAAGTCGAAACCGCCCTGCTCGACGAGCTCGTCGGCGAAGTGCATCAGCTCCAGCACGAGCGCTTCGCCGTTCGGCTTCACCGCCGCGATGTGCTCGCGCGAGCGGATCACGACACGCGCGATCGCGACCCGGCCGGAGTCGATCAGTGCATCGCGCAGGAGTGCGTACGCGTGGCGGCCCTTCTTCTCGGGTTCGAGGTAGTACGGCGTGTCGAAGTACATCGGGTTGATCTGGTCGAGCTCGACGAACTCCACGATCTGCACCGACTGCGTGGCCTCGGGGCGCACGGCTTTGAGGTCGTCGTCGGTCACCACGACGTAGTGGCCCTTCTCGTACTCGTAGCCGCGCACGAGGTCGGCGTACTCCACCTTCTCGTCGCAAACGCTGCAGTGCCGCTCGTTGAAGATGCGGCCCTTGTCTTTTTTGTGGAGGAAATTGAAGCGCAGGTCGTCGCTGCGAACGGCCGTGAACAGCTTCACCGGGATCGTGACGAGTCCGAAGTTGATCGCGCCGGACCAAATCGCGTGTGCCATATCTTTTCGGTCTACTCCCAGAGCGAGCGGGCCTTTGTCAGGGCGCTTTCGAGCGATTGGGGCTTCCAACCCTCGCGCCGCCACGGGTCGCCGTGCTTCGCGACGAGCCGCGGCACGTTCGCGATCGTCCACCGCCGCATCTCGGCGGTCGTCTCGGGGGAGCGCTTGCGGCGCATCGCCTCGACGTCCCGCCAGGCCAGCGGCATCGACACCGGCGCCCCGTCCCGAGCCCGCACGGTGAACGGCGCGACGTAGGTTTTGCCCTTGCCCACTTGCACCCAATCCAGGTACACGACGTCGTCGGGCCGGCGCGAGATCGTCCGCTCCAGCGTCGAGTCCTTCGGAAGTACGCTGTGGATACGCCGTGCGACCAGCTCCGAGACGCCCTTGGCCACGTCGTAGTCGTAGTGCGGCTCCAGCGGCACGATCACGTGCAGGCCCATCCCGCCGGTCGACTTCACCAGCGCCGTGATCCCGATGTTGCCGAGCTCCTCGCGGAACGCCAACGCGACCTTGGCGAGCCGCGCCAGCGGGCATCGCTCGCCGGGATCGAGGTCGAACAGGATCACGTCGGGGACGTCGATCGTCGGTGAGTGCGAATACCAGATGTGCAGCGTGATCGCCGCGAGGTTTGCCACCCACACCAGCGCCGCTTCGTCGTTCACGACGACGTAGGTGACGTCGCGCGGCTCGCCCGTCGACGGCGGGATCGTCACGCGTCCCACCCAGTCCGGCGTGTAGCGCGGCATCTGCTTCTCCCAAATCCCGCGCGGGACGGCGATGCCGTCGGGGAAACGCTCCATCGTCAGCGGGTTGTCGAGCAGATACGGCAAGATCACGGGCGCGACGGCCCGGTAGTACGCGACGAGATCGCCCTTGGTGTAGCCGTCGTTCGGGAAGAGCACCTTCTCCTGATTGGTGAGCTTCACCGTGCGCCCACCGACGTCGACTGACGTTTCGGTTTTCTTCGCGGCCATCAGGATCGTGGCGCACCCTTCGACAGGCTCAGGGTGACATTATGCGAGCGTCGTGCCCCTTTGTCACCCTGAGCTTGTCGAAGGGTGCGCCACCCAAACCTCATGCGTCGGGGTCTGCGTGGACTTCGCGCTCGCGCACGACGGTCGCCGGGTCCTTGTCGACGCGCAGCCCGAGGAACACGGGTTGGCGCAGGATGCCTTCGCGCGTCCACTCCGCGAACGTCACTTCGGCGACGAGTTGCGGCTTCGCCCAGTGCGCGGGCGTGTTCGTTTTCGGCGCGTCGACGAAAGGCGACGTCTTGCGCTCGAGCGGCGCGAGCTTCGCCATCACGTTTTTCAGCAGCTTCGCGTCGTAGCCCGTGCCGACGTGGCCGGCGTACTTCAAAACCCCGTCGTCGTGGTAGCCGACGAGCAGCGAACCGAACTCCTTGCGGCTGCCGCGCGGCTCGGTCCAGCCGCCGATCACGAACTCCTGGCGCTTCTTCGCCTTGATCTTCACCCACTCGCGCGAGCGGATGGAGCGGTAGGGCGACTCGCGCACCTTGCCGACGATCCCTTCGAGCCCGCGCTTCTGGGCGAGCGCGAACAGCTCTTTGCCGTGCGTGAGCACGTGCGACGAGAACAGCACGCCGCGTTCGGGGACGACGATCGACTCCAGCAAACGCTTGCGCTCCTCGAGCGGGCGCTGGCGCACATCGCGGCCATCTGCGTACAGCAGGTCGAACACGACGAACGTCACCGGCGACGGCTTGCGGCGCTTGAGCCCGCGCGCTTCCGGTTTGTCGCGCGACTGCAGCGCCTGGAAGTCGGGCCGGCCGGTATCGTCGAGCACGCACAGCTCGCCGTCGACGACGACGGGGATCGAGCGAAACGCGGTGTGCAGCGACGCCATCTCGCGGAACTGGTGCAGCAGATCCTTGCCGTTGCGCGACGTCAATGAGACCGCGTCTTTCTCGATCACGGCGATCGCGCGATAGCCGTCCCACTTGAGCTCGAACAGCCAGCGCGCGTCGTCGAACGGCTTGTCGACGAGCGTGGCGAGCATCGGCTTCGCGTCGCGCGGGATCGGATCGGCCTTGGCCGCCTTCGCGCGCGCGCCGCGCTTCACGGCCGTGCCGTCGGCCGACGCGGCGCGGTTGCTCTTCCAGATCGGCGCGTCTTTACGCGACGCTTGCAGTTGCGCGAGCGTCTTGCCGGTCTTCACGCTCTGCGCGTGCTCCTCCATCTTCCAGTTCGGGTCTTCGTACTCGTCGTGGTCCTTGAACATCAGCCACGGCTCGCCGTGCTCGCCTTCGCGCGGCTTCATCTTCACCAGCGTGAACAAGCCTTTGAGCTTGTGGCCGGCGAGCACGATCTTGAGCTTGCCCTTCGCGATCTGCGCGACCGGATCGTCGCCTTCGTAGAGCTGGTAGAAGCCCTCGTCCCACACGATCACCTCACCCGCGCCGTAATTGCCTTCCGGGATCACGCCTTCGAACGTGCGGTAGTCGAGCGGGTGGTCTTCGGTCTTCATCGCGAGCCGCTTCTCGCCGGCGATCAGCGTCGGACCCTTCGTGACCGCCCACGAAGGCATCACGCCCGCCGCTTCCAAGCGGAAGTCCCAGTGCAGCCGCGTCGCGCGGTGCTGCTGCACGACGAAGCGGAGCTTCTTGCTAGAAGCCCCGGGGCGCACAGCGCGCTTTTGTTTGGCGCCCGATGGTTCCGGCGTCGCCGAGAAGTCCCGTTTGCGGGCGTACTCGGCGAGCCGGTCGCTACTCCTCGCCGTCGTCGTCGCGGCGGTGCATCAGTGCGTCCCGCCGCCCGCCGTGGTGGTGGTCGTGGTCGTGGCGTTGCTCTGCGTGCCGCTCGTCGCGTTCCACGGCTGCCACACGAAGAGTGCGATAAGCGCGACGACGACGATGACGGCGACCAAGCTGAAGGTCGCGAGCGACCCCCCGTTTTCGCGATCGACCGAAATGTTGCGTTCTTCCATTGGCCGGTGCCCTCCGATGTCCCGATGGTTCGTCTACCCAGGAAGCGGCTTGGCTCTAACCGGCGCCGCGGACGCGCGTCACAGTCACGAATCAGCGCGCAAAAACGTGTTCCAGTACCAGCAGCCCCACGCGCCGACGATCACGCTCCACACGATCAGCGCTTGCGCGATGCGCCAGAGCTGCGCGCGGTTCTGGCGGGCCGCAAGACCCATCAGCACGAGGACGAACGGCTCAAAATCCAGCGCATGCCGCATGCCGAACTGCGAGCCGCCGTTCGCATAGTAGAGCAGCGACGGCCCGGCAACCAGCAGCGTCGCGATCCAGAGCGACACGACGAACCGGCGCGGCTCGCGCGCGAGCAGCGCGAACACCAGCGCCGGACTCGTGAACCAGAGCGCCGTGCCGAACTCGAGCGGCTTGAGATACGGAAACTTGCCGAGCCACTCGGGCGCCACCACGAAGAACGAGTACAGCTCGACCGGGACGTTGGCGAGTCCGAACGGCGAGCCGGCCGGCGCGCCCATGTACGGATCCTGGTGGAAAAATAACGTGTGCCCGGCATCCCACGGCACGTGCCAGCGCACTTCGTTGTAGCCGATCCAGAGCACGAAGAACGGCAGCAGCGCGAGCACGAACGCGAGCGCGCTTCGCGGCCGCCGCTCCCGCACCAGAAAGCCGTCCCACACCCACCATAGCAGCACCGGCAGCGCCATGACGAGCGTGAAGCGCGAACCGAGCGCGAGCGCGGTCCACAACGCGACGAGCCAGCCGCGGCGTTTGCCCGTGAGCTCGCACAGCGCGAGCAGCGTGAACGCGACGGCCGACGTCTGCGCGACGAACCACACGTCGCCCAGCATCGAGCACCACAGCAAATCCGTGCCCGCCAGGAAGAACACGACGAGCCAGATCGTCGAACGGTTCGTCACGCCGATTCGCTCGAGCAGCGCCCACGCCGCGCCGACGGCGAGCCCGCACAGCAAACACGCAAGCAGCGTCTGGTTCGCGGCCGTGCCGACCAGCATCACCAGCGGCAAAATCAAAATCGCGGGAACGGGATCGTTCACGATGTAGCGGTGGCCTTCGAACAGCACCGCATCGATCGACGCATCCGGCCACACCGCGTCGATGGAGATATGGCCGTGCAGCAGCGAGCTCGCGAGCAGCACGTAGTTGTCGTAGGGCGAAACGCGCCCGTGCGCCACGGCCAGCGCAGCGATCGCGCCGAGCAATCCGGCGAGCAACGCGTTCACGGCTTGAGAATCTCGTAGACTTGCGGGGTGCCGGCGGCGAGGAGGTGCGTGCGGTAGCCGTGCAGCGCCGGCGGGCCGTCGGAGACGATCGCGAGCTGACCGCGGCGCATCCAGCGCCCGTATTCGGCGATGTAGTCGCGCGGCAGCGCGGTGACGACGATGCGGTTGCCGAGCCCGCGTTCGACGTACGCTTTGTACGCGAGCGGCGTCGCCCAGTCCCAGACGGCGACAATGACGGCGCCGTCGCGCGTGCTCGCGGCGACACGGTCGCCGAGCTCGCGCGCTTCGGTGTCGTTGCGCCTTCCGATGATGTCCGTGCCCAGCGCGACGTCGCGCACGATCGCGACCGCCAACAGCGCGCCGACGATCCCGAGCGCGAGCGCGGGCCGCTCGCGTCCGAACGCACGCGCCGTGCGGTCCGCGGCGACCGCGATCCCGACCGCGGTGACGGCGTACAGCGCGAACACGTAACGGCTGGGATCCGCTTCGGCGGGATACGACGCGCCGAACAGCGCCGGAACGCCGCCGACGAGCAGCAGCCCGAGCCCGACCGACGGCCGTCGCGCCGCGACGAACGCAAGCCCGATGAGCGCCACGACCGGCAGTCCTTGCGGCACGTCGTCGCTGAAGAACGAGCCGAAGCGCTCCACGGCTTGGCCGAACGCGTGCGGCGTGAAGAGCGTCGCGAGCGTTTCGCCCGGCCCCCACTCCTCGCCGGCGACGAGCGTGCGGAACCCCTCGCGCGTCGCGGGATGATGATCGTCCCAGAACGGGCGGCCGGGCGCGATGCCCAGCGCGAGCGTCGGATCGAGACGATGCGCGGTGACGTACGCGCTGCGCAGCGGCAAATACGCGTACGCCGCGATGACGATCGCCACCGCGACCGCGACACCGGTCGCGACGACGCGAACCGGCCAGCGCCGCGCGAGCGTGACGACGACGCCGCCGAGCAGGATGAGCACGGTCGTGTTGTCGATCGCGACCGCGACGCCGGCGAGCACGATCCCGCCGAAGAGGGCGCGCGGCTCGCCGCGCAGGGCCCAGCGCACAGCCAACGCGACGGCGACGAACGCGACCGCAAATCCCAGCGGGTGCACGTCGGCGTAGGTCGCCCGAAACCATACCGTGTGCGCGAACGCAAACGTCCACCCGCCGAGGATCGCGACGAGCGGCAGCGCGTCGAACAGCAGCGCCAGCGCGGTGATCGTCGCGGCACCGCACGCGACCGACACCGCGGAGAGCGCGTTTATGCGCGCCGCGACCGAGCCGAACGGCAGCAGATGCGTCCACAGCCAGCCGATCACCACGTAGCCGGGGAAGCCGGTCGGATACGGGATCCCCGCGATCCAGACCACCGTCTGGAGGTCGCCCGCATCCCAGAAGCCGACCGAAGTCCGCACCGAGGCGAGCAGCACGACGAGCGGGACGACGAACGCGATCGCGACCGTGCGCGTCCCGTGGAGGCGGAGGAGCAAGCGCGTGCAACTACGCCCGATGATTCGCACCGGCCTGTCGCGCAAGCGGGTGGTGGTCGCCGAACCGTTCGCCGAACACGGCTTGGCGGTGCTGCGCGAGGCGGGCATCGACATCGACTCGCAAGTCGGGGGGTCGCGCGCGGAGCTCATCGCGGCGCTGGCGAGCGCCGACGGCTTGATCGTCCGGTCGGAGACGCGCGTCGACCGCGAGCTGCTCGCCGCCGGGCCGAATTTGGCGGTGGTGGGGCGCGCGGGGGCCGGCGTGGACGCGATCGACGTCGACGCGGCGACCGACGCCGGGATCATCGTGCTCAACACGCCGGGCGCGAACACGCTCGCCGCGACGGAGCAGACGTTCGCGCTGATGCTGTCGCTCGCGCGCCGCACGCCGCTCGCGGTGCAGCAGCTGCGTGAAGGCGTGTGGGACCGCAAGCACCTGATCGGCACGGAGCTGTTCGGCAAGACGCTCGGTATCGTCGGACTCGGCCGGATCGGCGGCAACGTCGCGACGCGCGCGAAAGCGTTCGGGATGACGATCCTCGCGCACGATCCGTACGTCACGGCCGCGCGCGCGGACGCATTCGACGCGCAGCTCGTCGACCTCGAGATGCTGCTGCAACAGAGTGACGTCGTCACGCTGCACGTTCCGCTCACGCCGCAGACGCTCGGCATGATCGGCGCCGAGGCCCTGCGATCCATGCGGCCGCACGCGTTCCTGATCAATTGCGCTCGCGGCGGCGTGATCGTGGAACGCGACCTGCTCGATGCGCTCGATGCCGGCGTCCTGGCCGGTGCCGCGATCGACGTCGTCGCGCAAGAGCCGCCGCCGCGCGACGGTACCGGCGCCGCGCTGCACCGCCATCCGAAGGTCGTTGCGACGCCGCACCTCGGTGGTTCGACACACGAAGCGCTGGCGCGGATTGCGACCGAGCTCGCGCACGACGTCACGCGCGCGCTCCTCGGCGCGCCGGCCGGCGGCGCCGTGAACGCGCCGGTTCCGAGCGGCCCCGACGCCGAGCGCATCCTGCCGTTCGTCGAGGTCGCGTACCGGCTGGGCCGGTTCTATCCCCAGTATGCACGCCCGGCGCGCATGCCGGCGTTCACGATCGTGCTGGGCGGCGGGATCGCGGGCGTGCCACCCGAGCCGATCACGCGCGCGTTCGCGAGCGGGCTGCTGCAAGCGACGACCGATCGCCGCGTATCGGTGGTGAACGCCGGTGCGATCGCGCGCGAGCTGGGGATCGTCGTCGATGCGCGCGGCGACGACGGCGCCTCGGCGTACGCGTCGTCGCTGCGGCTGGCCGCCGACGGGACGTCGATCGTCGCCACGTCGGTCGGCGGATCGCCGCGCATCGTGGAGCTCGACGGCTACGAGATCGACGCGATCCCGGTCGGCGCGATGCTCATCACGCAGCATGCGGACGTTCCCGGGATGATCGGCCGCGTCGGCACGATCCTCGGCGACGCGCAGGTGAACATCTCGACGATGCAAGTGTCGCGCAACACCGTCGGCGGCGACGCGATCATGGTGCTCGCGACCGATCGTCCCGCGGACGAAACGACCATCGCGGCATTGCGCGCGATCCCCGGCGTCGGATCGGTGCGCTCGCTGGCGGTGTAGCGAGGACGTCTTCCAGGAAGCGCCTCGCAGCGGGCGGAACGCGGCCACAACGATCGCTCGGTTCTTGGGGGTGTTTTGAAATGGCTTTGCAGCGTGGCGTGCTCATCGTTCCCATCGCGGTTCTCGCGGCGTTGGCGGTCGCCGCGGCGGTACCATCGCGCGTCAGATCGCAGACCCCGGCGCCGGCGGCGACCATCGGTCCCGTCGACTGCACGCCGCACACGAACGGCAACTTGGTCGAAGATCCGCCGGTCGCGCCGGATCCGCACAACATCACGCTCTACGCGCTGACCGACGCGAGCGGCACGCACTACTGCTACAAGCAGCACCCCAACGAGCGCTATCGCGAAGCGCCCACGATCGTCGTGCGCAACCACGACTACTTCAACTTCACGCTGATCAACACGCTGCCGTTTTCCGGTTCGCGGCCGGCGTCGCACACGACCCAGGGCGGCTGTCCGCTGCTGCCCATCGAGACGCCGACGCCGATGCCGCAGAGCGCGACCGGCGAAGATTTCACCGCATCGCCCGTGCCGACGCCGTTCCTGTCGTATCTCAACCACCAGCGGTCCGTCGAATCGCCGATGCCCAGCGGCATGCCGATGCCCGGCATGAATCCCGGCGACACCAACATCCACACGCACGGACTCGACACGGACCCGCTCGAAGACAACGTCTTCAAGTCGACGGTCGCCGCCAAGGACGGCACGTGCCAATACCACATCGCGCTGTATCCGCACCAGCATGCGGGATCGTATTGGTATCACGCGCACCTGCACGGCATCGCGGAAAAGCAGGTCAGCGGCGGCTTCGCGGGCGCGCTGATCATTCTGCCGGACACGCCTGGGCCGCAGCGCATCGGTCGCGTGCTGCTGGTGAAAGATCACGTGAACGCCGGCGATACGTCCGAAGCACGCCAGAAGACGGCGTTGTTCGCCAATGCGGCGCGCCGTGTACGGCTCGCGGCAGCGGGCGGCGCGCCCGCCACCATCGCGCCCGCGCCGGCCGTGCTGACGCCCGTGCCCAACGTCGATCCGGCGAACCCGCCGGCATGGCATTCGCCGACGGGGCTCGGACCGGCGAGCAACGACTGCCATGGTGCGACGCCCGCGCCGAACGCGCAGTTCCAGCCGATCCAGATCGACGGCGTGCCCATCCCCAACCCCGGTGACCACCGGCCCGTGCCCGTGACCTATCAGGCGGTCGCGCACGAGCGCTACCGCATCATCGACGGCATGGCCGACGAGTACCTCAACGTCAAGCTGTTCGAGACCGTCAACGGCAAGCAGGTGCAGCGCAAGCTCGTCGTCGTCGCGCGCGACGGCGTCGACGTCGGCAAGAACGCGCTCGCCGTGAGCCGCGACAAAGTGCTGATCCCGCCGGCCGGCCGGCTGGACATCGACATCGCGCGGTCGGGGAACGCGCAGACGATCGTCGCGGACGGCGACTTCTGCGGCGGCAACAACGGCGACTGGACGCCGCGCCGCGAGATCGTGCGCATCATGCCGCTGCTCAAGAGCGTGAAGACCGCCGTCAACGCGATGGCCACGACGTCGGCGCCGGCACCGACCATTGCCAGCAACGGTCAAACCGATGCGGACGCGTTCCTGAAGCTCGCGCTGGCGACGCAAAACACGCAGCCCCATCGCACGATCACGTTTCAGCAGTACTGGACGACCGGCATGAGCGGCTTCTACGTCACCGAGACGTCGGGCGAAGACGCGCTGTACCCGAAGTCGAGCTTCGTCGAGCGGCCGTTCTGGCTCGGACCGCCCAACCCGAACGATCCGCACGCGCGGTACGTGATGCCGACGATCCACGTGCACAAGAAGGTGATCGAGCACTGGACGCTCGTCAACGCGGCGACGCAGATCCACGCCTTCCACATCCACCAGCTCACGTTCGTGACGCTCAACAACCCGTTCGAACCGGAGCAGACCAAAGTCTTCGAGGACACGACGCCGCTGATCCCGGGGATGCCGTGCATCATGCACGGCAAAACCTGCGTGCCGCGCGCGCCGAACAGCACGCAGAACACCGTGTGGGTGCTGCCGTCGAAAACCGAGATCGAGATCGACTTCCGCAACGTGCCGTCGGGCACGTGGGTGTTCCACTGCCACATGCTGTTCCACGAAGACCACGGCATGATGGGGATCGTGCAAGTGGACTGAAACTCGGCGCAGCTACTGCGACGTGAAGTCCACGCTGAAGATGTAATCGGCGGCGACCGGGTCGCAGTTCCGGATCTCGGTGCGGAACTGCGAGCCGCGCGCCGCGGCGAGCGCGGCTTGGTTCAACACCGCGCTCGGTGAGCTCTGGATGCGCGTGCCGACGACACGGCTCTGCGCATCGAGCGACACGACGACTTGCACGGTGCCGGCGATGCCCTGTTGCTGCGCGAGCGCGGGCGTGTCCGGCGCCGCCGGGCGCAGCGTCGTGGCCGCGACGTTCGGTCGCGCGCACGACAGCGGCGTCGGCGTCGGGCGCGGCGTCGCCGCCGGCGTCGCCGCGGGACCGGGCGCAACGACGGCATCGGGCGCCGACGGTCCGGCGGTGCCACGAGCGTCCGGGGGTGCGTTCGGATCGCCGGTCGTGTGTCTGTTCGCAGGCTCGCCCGGCCCGGCGTGCGGGTGCAGGTCTTGGTGCGGAGCGCGGATGGGCGGCGGCTGCTGCTGTTCCCGTTGCGGCGGCGGCGTCGCGCGCGGCGGTTGCGTCGGCGGCACGGTGGGTTTCGGCGTCGGCGGCGGACTGGGCGGCGGCGTCGGCGCGTGGAACACGTCGACCACGTCCGGGCCCCGTTCCTCGGCCTGCGCGGTCTTTTCCATGCGCACGAACGGCAGCACGATCAGGTGCACGGCGATGGATATGCCGAACCCGTAGGCGAGGTAGTTGCGCTTCACGACGTCACGAAGCCCACGTCGTCGAGGCCGGCGAACTTCGCCGCGTCGAGGATGCGGATGATCGCGGAGTACGGCGCTTTCACGTCGGCGTCGAGCGCGACGTGCAGCCTGCCGCGGTGCTGAACGACGCTGCGCAGGTCGGCATACAGCGCACGCTCGTCGGAGCGCTTGCCATCGACGAAGATCGCACCGCGTTCGCTCACCACCACCTGAATCGTGCGCGCCGCCGTCAAGCGCGGGGGTGGCGCCGTGCCCGGATCACCGAGCTGCTTCTCGAAGCCCGGCGGCGCGACGAGCGCCGCGAGGATCATGAAGATGATCAGCAGCACCAGCAGCACGTCGGTGAACGGCGTGATGTTGATCTCGGCCATGACCGCGTCGTCGCGTACCGCTTCCATGCACTTGCGTCGGGCGTCCGGCCGGGAAGGTTCACGACGCCGCCCGAACGGCGCGAACGTGCGCGTGTACGTCGCGCGGCACGGCGAGACCACGTGGAACCTCGCCGGCCGCTACCAGGGCCGGCTTGAATCGGAGTTGAGCCCGCTCGGTGCGCGGCAGGCGCTCGTGCTCGCGGACGCGATGGAGGCTGCGGGCATCAGCCGCGTCGTCAGCTCACCGCTGTGGCGCTGCACCGCGACCGCGCAGGCAACGGCGGAACGCGCCGGCGTGCCCGTCGAAACCGACGATAGGCTCATCGAGATCGCGCACGGCACGTGGGAAGGCCGGTTGCGCGACGAGATCGCCGCGAACGATCCCGCGCGCTACCGCGCGTGGCGCGAAGACCCGGCGCACGTGCAGTTCGAGAACGGCGAGAGCATCGCGGACGTGCTCGCCCGGTGGCGCGACTTTGTCGCGTCGTTCGCGCCCGCTGCGCCGGCGCTCGTGGTCACGCACGACGCGGTCGTGCGCGTCGCGCTGGTCGACTCGACGGCGCGCGGGCTCGAAGATTTTTGGACGACGCGGGTGGAGAATGGAGCCTACGCCGTGTTCGACGTGCACGCCGGACGCTGGGCGCTCCTCGACGCCTGCGTCACGGACCATCTCGGCGCGTTGCGCGCGCCGACGGAGGGACAGGCGCTCTAGTAGGCCGGGACGCCGTGCGCGACGACGCGGTCGCCCGCGACGACGTCGATCTCCGCGGCACGTCCGGGTGCGCGCACGAACAGCGTCGCCGGTGCACCGGCGTCGAGCGCGCCGAGGTCGCGGCTCGAGGCACCGCTGCGCAAGACGACGTGCGCGCCGGGCGGCGCGTTGTTCGCGACGACGTACACCCACGAACCGTCCCGCGAATACAGCGCCTTGGCGACCACGCCGGGGTCGGACGTCAGCGTCGTGTGTCCGAAGTGGGACGACGCGATCGCGCCGAGCGCGGTGTCGGTGCGCGTCAGTCGTTCCGACGCCGTGTGCGCGGTCGTGCTTTCGAACGCCGTCGTCGCGGCGAACACCAGCGCGGCGGCGGTCGCGGCGGTGGTCCACCACGCGCGGCGCGGTGCGGCGCCCGGCATCGGCGGCAGCGTCGCGGCGAGCGCCGCGGCGGCGGACTCGGCGGCGACGACGCGCGCGCGGCATGCGTCGCATTCGGCGAGGTGCGCTTCGATCTCCGCGTCGCGTTCGCGATCGGTCAGGCCGAGAGCGTAGAGCTCGGCGTCGTCGTCGAGGTGGTTCACGATGAGAATTCTCCGGAAAGCGTGGTGTGCAGCCGTCGCAGCGCGCCGGCGAGGCGGCTCTTCACGGTGCCGAGGGGAGTGTTCGTGTCCTGCGCGACCTCCACGAGCGTGCGATGTCCGTAGTACGCGCGCATGATGACGTCGCGCTGGCTCTCGGGCAGCGCATCGAGCGCGCGCCGCACGCGCCGCGTTTCGACCGGGTCGATCGCGGCGGTCTCGTCGGGTACGACGGGATCGTCCGCCGCCCGCACTTCGCGCAGATGCCGGCGCTTGGCCGCACGCAGCGTGTCGAATGCTTCGCGCCGCACGCACGCGATGAGGAAGGGGAGCAGCGCGCCGCGCTCGGGCCGGTACGAACCCCCGCTCCACACCCGCACGAGCGCGCCGTGCACGACGTCCTCGGCCGCGTCGCGGTCGCGCACGACGTCGTACGCGACCGCGCGCAGCCGCGGGGCGTACGCGCGGTACGCCAGGTCGAACGCGGGCTCGTCGAGCGCCATGGGGCGCGCTTCGACGAGCGTCAGCTCTGCGCTAGCGTGCGGTCTTGCCATGCCGCACGTCCGGCGACCTCGACGGTTCGGTAGCCGAGCACGCCCAGCAGCGACCCCGACGCGACCTTGAGCGGGCCGGGCTTCGCGTTGGGCGTGCCGGGCACGGCTTGCGGGAACGCGGTCGCGCGAGCCGTCGCGAAGCGGATCGCGCCGTCCTGATGCTCGAGCACCTGATGGATGTGGCCGTTGAGCACGGTGACGGCGTTGAAGCGGCGCAGCAGCGCGATCGCCTTGGTGCCGTCGGTCGTCGTCCAGCCCCATTCGGGTGCCGCCGCGAACAGCGGCACGTGGCCGAAGACGACGACGGGCGTGTCGGCCTTGCGCGCAGCGAGATCGTTCGCGAGCCATGACAGCTGTTCGTCGCCGAGCATCCCCATCGTCTCGCCCTCGCCGACGTTGATCAGCGCGACGAAATGGATCCCGCCTTGATCCCACGCCGACCAGCCGCGCCCCGCCGCTTCTTTGCGCGCGAACGCAGCGGCGTAGCGCTTGGGCCCTTCCGCGCCGATCACGTCGTGCTCGCCCGGGATCGTGATGAGCGGCGCGCGCAGCGTACTCAAGATCGCGCGCGCGTCGTCGAACTCCGTGGCTTTGCTCAAGTGCGTGACGTCGCCGGTGTGGATCACGAACGCGGGCTGCACCGCCATCGCGTTCACCGCCGCGACCGCTTTGCCGAGCGTGCCGCGCACGTCGTCGTTCGCGGGACCAGTGTAGCCGATGTGGCTGTCGCTGATCTGCACAAAGCCGAACGCCTTGGGCGACGCGTCCGCGGTGGCGCGCACGATACCGTCGGCGCCCAGCACGTACAGGAGGCCCGCGCCGGTCCACGCGACGTGGCCGACGAAATCGCGCCGCTTCACTTTGCGCTCCGCACGACTATCGTGCCGTGCATCATCGGGTGCACCGTGCAATGGTACGCGACCTTGCCCGCTTTCGAAAAAGCGTGCGTCCACTTCTGACCTTGGTTGAGCCCTTCGGAATCCCACGACGCGTCGGCGGCGGTCGCGGTGTGCGCGTCGTCGTCGTCGTTGACGAACGTGACCTTCTCGCCGGTCTGCACGGTGAGCGCTGCGGGTACGAAGGCGTCGTCGCGAATGTGCACTACGGCGCCGGCGGTCCCGGGAGAGGGGGCGGCGGCCGTGAGCGCAAGGAGCGCCACGGCGCCAAGGAGCGCTGTTCTCATGCCCGACCTACGCCGCCGCCGGGCGAAGCGGTTCTCGCGACCGGCCTGGTCAGGAGCCGTAGCGAGACATCGCCACGGACAAGAGCGTCAACGGACCCCCTGTTCCGGAGATTTGGAACTTCAGAGTTGCGGCTGGTTGTTTGTTCGTGCTCACGGGGATCAGACACGTCCAACTGGGCAGCTGCGCCCACGACCAGCCGGTTTGGCACCCTCCGAGCGATTGGGAATGGTAACCGAGCATCACCGATCCCACCACGTTCGGCGACGTGGTTGGGTCGCCGGGGGCAAAGTCGATTGCAATCAGATACGTACCCGCCGGCAATCCGCCGCGGAACCATGCCGTCACGCTACTCGCCGTCGTGATCGACACGCCGGCCGGCGACATCTCGAACGGACTAAAGATGTCGAGTTCCGATCCGCCGGTGGTTCCCGGATGCTCCGGCGTCAACACGGCCAACGCCGTGGGGCTCGTCGAGAACAGATGATGACTCTTCAGAAACGGGGTTGACCCGCCTGCACGCCCCACGTGCGACGCGAACGACTGTCGCGTCAGGAGCAACGGAGAACGGCGTGGTGCGGTCCGAATCCGCGGATCCGCACTCGCGAGACCGGCGGGAAGCGGCCCCGTCTGCGCCACCGCGGGCAGCGCGGCCGGCGCCGCGAGTACCAACGCTACGGCGAGCAGCCGTCTCCGCACGAAGAGACTGGTGAGCGCGAGATGCATCGGAGCCTCCATCAGCGTTTTGCTGACCGCATTTGGTGCGGGTGCCTTTCCGGCGGGGGAGGCAAGCACCTACCCGCATCGCCGGCGCCGCGGACTCGACCAAATTCGATCGGCTAGCCCGGCGGGATGGCGTCCGGCGGCGGGGTCGGCAGTGGTCGCGGCGGGGCGAAGGTCGACGCGGGGAGCGTCGCGGGAAACCGCCAGCGCGAGAACGTGACGTGCTCGTGCGCGACGCCGCCCGGCACGTTGGCCTGCGCGGCGGCGGAGCGCGCCACCCACCAGCGGTCCGATTTCGCGAAGGTCACCTCACCGCGTCCGGCATGCTGCGTCGTCGCGAAGGACACGGCGGCGGGCAAGAACGTCAGACCGTCGATGGTCACCTGGGTGAACGCGAGCGCGGGCGCGCCGTTCTTCGGAAGAACGTCGAACACGTAGTCGACATGTTTGCCGGTCTTGTGCAGGCCGGCATACGTGAAATCGTAGAGCGCGGGTTTGGGCGCCAGCGCGGCGACGGTGTAGCGGTAGGGGCGGCGCCGGAAGATGCGCACGACGGGCGCAACGGGTCGCGAGCCGTTGACGGCGATCGTCTCGTCACGCTCGTCCGCGCCGCTGCGGAAGATGCGATGCGTCTGCTCCAGCGATCTCGTGCCGGTCTGCTCGATCGTGTACTCGACGCTGAACACGCGCGGCTCTTTGAGCGCCTTCAGCGCCGCCGCGTACTTCGCGACGACGGCCGCCGGAGCCGGGCTCGGCGTGGGCGCGGGCGTCGGCGTTGCCGCCGCGACGCCGGCCGCGGCCAGCAGCGCGATCACGACACGTGTTCGGCGAGCAGCGCGCGCATCGCCGCCAGCGCAGCCTCCGCGCCCGCGGGATCTTTGCCGCCGCCTTGCGCCTGCGCGGGCGCGCCGCCGCCTTTTCCGCCGACGAGCGGTGCGGCCGCTTTGACGAGGTTGCCCGCGTGCGCGCCCGCCTTCACCGCGTCGTCGCTCGCGCTGACGAACAGCGACGCGCTGTCGCCGTCGGTGCCGACCAGCGCGACGACGCCCGACCGCAGCCGCGAGCGGATCGCGTTCCCGAGCGTGCGCAGCGCCTCGGCGTTCGCCTCGCGCACGACCGCGGACACCACGCGCGTGCCGCCGATCGTTTCGGCCGCATCGGCGTACGTCGCCGCGTCGGCCGACGCAAGCCGCGCGTTGATCTGCGCCATCGCTTTCTGCAGATCGCGCACGTCGCTCTGCAGCCGCTCGACGCGCTCGACGAGCTCCTCGGGCTTCGCGGAGAGCGCCTCGCTCAGCGTCGCGAGCGTGTCCTGCTGCTGTTCGACATAGCGCTCCGCGGCCTTGGACACGATGCCCTCGATGCGGCGCACGCCGCTGCCGATCGAACCTTCACTCAGCAGCACGAACATCCCGAGCTCGCCGGTGGTGTGCGCGTGCGTTCCGCCGCAGAACTCCACCGCGGGTCCGAACGCGACGACGCGCACGCGGTCGCCGTACTTCTCGCCCGCCATTGTGATCGCGCCGGTGGCTTTCGCATCTTCGATCGGCAGCTCGGTCATGTTCTGGTGGTGGTCTTCGCGGATCAGCTCGTTGACGCGCTGCGTCACATCGCGTTTCTGCCGCGGCGTGAGCGCACCGCCCGGGCTGCGGAAGTCGAACCGCATGCGGTCGACGCCCACCCACGAGCCGGCCTGGACGACGTCGTCGCCGAGCACGTCCTTGAGGGCGCGCTGCAGCAAATGCGCCGACGTGTGGTGGCGCCGGATCTCCTCGCGCCACTCGGGATACACGCTCGTGTGCACGGCGCCGCCGATTGCGAGCGCGCCGCGCGTAAGACGGCCGTGATGCGCGATCGCCTCGCCGACGTATTGCGTGTCCGTCACCTCGAACACCGCGTCGCCGTGCGTGATGCGGCCGTGGTCGCCGACCTGACCGCCCTTCTCCGCGTAGAACGACGTGCGGTCGAGCAGGATCTGCGCCTCGGCGCCGGTTTCGATCGCGTCGACCGGTGCGCCGCCCACGAGGATCGCTTGAATCGTGCCGTCCGCTTTCAGACCGCCGTAGCCTTCGAATGCCGACGACAGCGCCGGCACGTCGGTGACGGTCACCACGCCGCGTTTGCTGGCCGCATCGGCGCGCGCGCGCTGTCGCTGCTCGTCCATCTTGCGCTCGAACGCGATGCTGTCGACCGCGACGCCGCGCTCCGCCGCGATCTCGCGCGTGAGCTCGTACGGAAAGCCGTACGTGTCGTGCAGCACGAACGCGTCGTCGCCCGAGATCAGCATCGTGCAGTCTTCGAGCGCGTCGGCGATCAGCGCTTCGAGCAGCTCGCTGCCGCGGTCGAGCGTGCGCATGAAACCCGCTTCTTCCATGCGCAGCGCGTTCTGCACGTCGGCCAGGCGCGCGCGCAACTCCGGATAGCCGCCTTCGAGCGAAGCGACGACCGCGCTCGCGAGGTCGGCCATGAACTCGCGCGGATACCCGAGCAATCGTCCGTTGCGAATCGCGCGCCGGATGAGAAAGCGCAGCACGAACCCACGCTCGGTGTTCGACGGGTACACGCCGTCGGCGATCAGAAACGTCGCGGCGCGCGCGTGGTCGGCGATGATGCGGCGGCGCGTCAACTGCTCGGCAGGCGGCAGCGCCGTCTGACCCACCGGCGGCTGCGCGTCGATCAGGTCGGTGAACAAGTCCGTCTCGTACATCGACGTCTTGCCGTTGGCGATCGCCAGCACGCGCTCGAAGCCGCCGCCGAAGTCGATCGCCTTGCGCGGGAGATCCGTCAGCTTGCCGTCGGACCCGCGATTGAATTGCTGAAACACGATGTTGCCGAGCTCGGTGAAGCGATCGCCTTTGTTCGGCCCCGTATCGTCGGGCCCGGCCGCGTACGCGGGCCCGAGGTCGTAGAAGATCTCACTGCACGGGCCGCACGGCCCCGTGGCGCCCATCGTCCAGAAGTTGTCTTCGTCCCACCGCGTTATCCGGGCGGCATCGAGCCCGATCTCGGTCTCCCAGAGCCGCTGGGCCTCGTCGTCGGACACGTGCACCGTGACGTGCAGGCGTTGCGGATCGATCCCCATCTCGCGCGTGTAGAAATCCCACGCGAAGCGTATCGCTTCGGACTTGTAATAGTCGCCGAACGAGAAGAACCCGAGCATCTCGAGGAACGTACCGTGCCGCCCGGTGCGCCCGACGTTCTCGATGTCGGACTTCGCGCCGGCGACGCGCAGGCAGCGCTGCACCGTGACGGCGCGCGGCGCGGGCGCGGGCGACTCGCCGAGGAACACCGGCACGAACTGCTCCATCCCCGCGATGGTGAAGAGCGTGGTGCTCATCTCATCGGGGATGAGCGAGGCGGACGGCAGATGCACGTGCCCGTTCCGCTTGAAATAATCGACGAATGCTTGTCGGAGCTCTTGGGAGGTCATGGCCGACGCGCCAGGTTCGCGGCGTATCCGGAGACGCCCCGCGCAGGCGCGGACCGGCTACGGTTTCGTGCGGCTCCCGGCGCCGCCTAGCGTGGCCTGCATGTGGGCACCGCCGCAGGAAAGCGCGGCGTGGTCGGTCGATTTCAGCCTACTTGCCTAGAATCACGAACCAAAGTAGCTAAGCTCATAGGCCCCATTCCTTGGGTTTTGGTACCACATATGATATCATGGATCAATGATCACGACGTGGAGCCGCCATGACGATCCGGGACCCGGCGCTTGCGACGCTGTACCAACGGATGGTCCATCAGCCCGACTCGGTCCGCTCGGCGGACTTTGCGGACCTCTTAACGGGGTTGGGATACGTACCAGATCGCGAGCCGCTCGGCGCGTCGATGATCGTATACACCCGGGGTCTCGCCTATCCGGTGTGCATCACGCAGGACGACGGCTTTCTCGACAAATCCTACGTATCGGGCCAGCTCGGCACGATCGAAGAGAACGGGCCGTAACCGCCCTTTCCCCTATTTCCTAACGGGATAGACACCGATGGACTCCTCGCATATCCTCGACGCTGAAGTTCGCCGCTTGCAATCGCTTCCGTACCGCCGCGAGCTCACTCCGGGCACCAACGGCGTATGGGTCGCGCGCATCCCAGAGTTCCCGGGCTGCGCCGTCCAGGGAGGTAGTGCGACGGCAGCATTGGCCTCGCTGGAGGACGCGATGTCGGCGTGGCTTCAAGCTCGCCTGGCAAGCGGCGCCGTCGTCCCGGCGCCCACCGGTGACACCGACTACAGCGGAAAATTCATGATGCGCATCCCGAGCTGGATGCACCGGTCGGCGGCCGAGCGCGCCCTCGGCGAGGGCGTCAGCCTGAACCGTTTCGTCGAATCCGCGCTCGCATATGCGCTGGGACTGACGGCCGAGTCTCGCGCCAATCCGGCAACGGTAATAGTCGGAGCAGAGCACCACGCTACGGCGCCGGTTGCGGAAGTCGCGAGGGGCTCCCGGCGAGGTGCGTGGACGCTCGTACGTGACGTTGCTGATAGGGACATTGCCGCCGCTTCGAACTTCGTCGTAATCGACACCCCGATCGAGGGTGGACCGATCCCGAAAGTGTTCATTCGAACCGAGCCGGCGTTGTTGCCGGAAAGCACGCCGACGTTCAAGAGCTACAAGATAAATAGCGATCTGCTCGCCAAGAAGCGAGCGGATACACCGCCGCAGAGACCCACGCCGTAGTTCGCCCCGCGGAGGAACAACGACGGTTTCGACAACGTGGATCGCCCTCGTACTCACGTCGGCGGCCGTATGGACCGTGATGATGCTTGCCGGCACCCGCCCGGTGCGCCGTGCCGCCGGGGATGTGCGCGTCCGCGCGGTCGCCGCGGCGCTGCTCGCCGCCCTCGTGGCCCTTGCAGTCGTCAGGCTCATCGGAATGATTACGGCGTTGCCGCAAACCGTGTTCTCGTCAGACGTCGTGAGCAAGCAGTTGGCCGCTGCACCAACAGCCGCTGCGCGCGCGTCGATGGTCCAGTCCGTGTTCGCACTCATCGGCGCGCTAGCGACGGCGTCCGTAGCGCTGACGGCCGCGGCGGCAACCGCGATCGTCGCCATCCTCACGTTCGCGTTCACCTATCGTGCCGGTCTGCGAACGCAGCGCGACGCCCAATTCTTCGAGGCACTGAAGCGCTTCGGGGATGAGAACAGCCCGCGCTTGCGCGCCGGCGCCGCGCTGCAGCTCGCGCAGATGGGGCGCGCGTACGAGCCGTATCGCCCGGTCGCGATCGGCCAGTTGCTTTCGGGATCGGTCCTCGAAGAAGTCTCCGCGGTTCTCGACGCAATTCGCGACGGGCTCCGGATCGTTCCCCTCGACACGCGTGAGCCGGTGCTCGATTTGTACCGCGTCAACATCGGCCTGCAGCGCTCGCTTCTCGAAGCGCTGGCCGCGTTCTCGGCCTACTATGCGCCGGCGGATCCCCCGGCCAGCCCAAAGACGATGGCGGACGCGGCGGTCTCGACGGACTACGACGCTCTCGTGCTGCAGACGCTCGTGTCGCGAGCCGCTGGGGCTGCGGCAGTGCCGTTCGACGAGATTCGCGCCGCTGCCGCTGCCGACTTCGCGCTCGTCGGAGCTAACGAGAAAGACAATCGCATCGCGGCTGCACGCCGAGAGCTGACCCTGAGATCCAAGCGGCTGCGGTGCAACGTCGACGCGCTCAGCACCGCACTGAAATGCCGGCGCCCGCAGCGTCGCGTGGTGCCGGATCGCATCGTAACCGGCTTGTGGCGCCGCAGCTGGTACACGGTAGCCCGTTTCGTGATGAGCCACGCGGCGTTGCGCTCGATGCCGGCGGCGGTGCCGCGGCTTGCGGGCGTATTCCTGTGCGGTGCTTCTCTGTCGGGCGCAAATCTTCGGTACGTCGAGCTTCCCGGTGCGCAGTTGCAGCACGCGACGCTGGACGACGCCGATCTGACGTCATCGGTATTGCATTCCGCCGCGCTTCAATACGCGCAATTAAGCTATACGAACTTCGACCATTCGCGAGGAACGGCTGCGAATTTCGATTCGTCCTTACTGTCTTTTGCGCGCCTCGGTACGGCCGAGTTCGACGGAGCGAGTTTCTCGGCGACGACATGGTGGCTCGCGAACTTTGACGACCCCTCGACGGGCGTACTAGACCGCACGCTCGGCGCGGACGCCCGCAAGGGCCGACACACCGCAGCCGAGGGCGCTCGGCTCGTGCTGCGGTTATGCGCAGACCCGGTCGCGCCGAAGCCGAATCCCGAGACGACCGCAATCCACCCCTCGATCGAGAGCCTCGTCCGAGCGCAGCTCGCCGCATCGGCGGCTGGTCCTGGGGCGGCTACTTCTCCTGGAGGAAGTTCTTGAGCTTCTCGAGCGCTTTTTGCTGTAAGCGCGAGACGTGCATCTGCGACACGTTCAGCCGCTTCGCGATCTCCGTCTGCGAGACGCTCTCGTAGAAGCGCAGGTACAGGATCACGCGCTCGCGCCCGGTGAGCACTTGGAACGCTCGCTCCAAGTTGGCGCGGTCTTCGAGCAGCTCCAGGCCGGCGTCGTTCTGGCCGACGTAGTCCGCCAGCGTCTGCGACTTCTTGTCGCCGTCGCCGTTGAGCTCGGTGTCGAGCGAGAGCAGGTTGTACGCCTGGCCGAGCTCCTGCGCTTCGAGGATGTCTTCTTCCGACGTGCCGAGGTGCTGCGCGAGCTCGCCGACGGTCGGCGAGTGGCCGAGCTTGACCGTGAGCTTCTCGATCGCGCGGTTGACGGACAGGTTGAGCTCTTGCAGCCGGCGCGGAACCTTGACCGCCCAGCCCTTGTCGCGGAAATAGCGCTTGATCTCGCCGACGATCGTCGGCGTCGCGTACGTGGTGAACTCCACGCCGCGCTCGAGGTCGAAGCGGTCGATCGCCTTGAGCAAGCCGACGGTGCCGACTTGGATCAGATCGTCGAGCGCCTCGCCGCGGTTGGCGAACTTGACGGCGAGGTAGCGGACGAGGTTGAGGTGCGCGACGACCAGCTCGTCACGCAAACGCTCGAACTCGCTGAGGCCGGTATGATCCGTCCCGCTGTCGAGTGCACGATTGCTTCGGAGCTCGGCAAAGCGCGCGAAGGCCCGTCGCGCGCGATTGCGGTCCCAGCGTTCCTCGTCCACGTGAGGAACCGGCGACGACACGCTACGAGCTAACGCGCTTCGCCATGACGAGCTGCGTGCCGCGGCGCGGATCGCTCGTGTAGTCGACGCTGTCCATCAGAGCTCGGATCAAGAACACTCCTAGCTCTTCGGTGCGCCCCTCATCGATGCCGCCTGGTTTCACCGGCTCCAGGTGCAAGCCGGGTGAACGGTCCCGAACCGTGACGCGCAGCTCACCCTCGAGCGCGTCGCAGACGATCTCGATCACACCCGCGTCGACGCCGCCGGCGCTCTGGATGGAGTTCGTGCACGCCTCCGCGATGGCGAGCTTGATGTCTTCGATCTCGTCGACCGAGAACCTCAAGCGGCTCGCGACGGCGGCGACGGCGAGCCGCGCGACGGCGACCCACTCGGCACGCCCGGGTATCTTCAGCTCGACGGTGCCATGCGAAGACACTTCCAAGGCGTGGGTGGACGCGTTCACACCAACGCCTTCATGGCGCTCTGCTCGTCGTCGAAGATCCCGAAGATTTTCACGAGGCCGGTGATGTCAAAGATCTTCTTGATCTGCGGGTTGGTGCAGACCAGATTGACCGAACCACCATGCTCGCGCACGCGCTTGAGTCCACCGATGAGCACGCCAAGACCGGTCGAGTCGATGTAGCGCACCTTCTCCAGGTTGATCACCAGGTTGTAGTGCTCTTGATCGATCAGTTCCGTGATCGCGTCCTTGACCTTGGGCGAGGTGTACACGTCGATCTCGCCGGTGAGGTCGACGACGTACGCGTCGCCTTCTGACTCGCGGACGTTGACTTTGATATCCACGCTATCTCCTAGCTTTGGGTGCTGTCGTCTTCGAGTGTGCTGCGCTGGCGTGAAGCGGCGTCCTTGCCTTCCGAGATCGCTCCGTCGATGCGGGCTTTGGCGTCCGCGACGATCTGTCGCCCGCGCGCAAGCAGATCGTTGGCGTCGCCGGCGGTGTCGCGCGCGCGTTCGCCCGCTTCGCGGGCTTTGGCGGCGAGCAGGTCGCGCGTGTCCTCGCCCGACTGCGGAGCGAGGATCATCGCGAGCGTCGCTCCCGCCAGGGCGCCCAGCGCGAGGCCGGTCATGAAGCCGGGGATGCTCCCGCCGCCGCCGCGTTCAGACTCCACTGTGGGTCACTTCGCCGGCGCTGCCCGCAGCGTCCGTCGACCCGTTGCGGCGGCCGGTGACCAGGCGGCGCAGCCCGGCCGTGACGCCGCTGAGCGCCGCACCGAGGTTGACCAAGCCCGGCGCGACCGCTTCGGTTGCGAGCTTCGCCGTGTTGCCGACCGTGCCGGCCACGCCTTCGAGCGTACCGACGACGGCACCGAGCCGCGCAATCGTCGCGTCGGCTGTGTCCGCGATACCGCCGACGTGCTCGAGCGTGGCGATCACCGGCACCGACAATGCGGCGATCTGGCGGTCGACCTCGTCGAGCGTCCCGTTGAGCCGCGTGAACACTTTGGCAAGCGATGAGCACACGATGAAGATGCCGATGCCGATCAGCAGTACGCCCAGGCCCACGCCGATATCCAAAACGATCGCCCAGTTGAAAGCCACGGACGGTCACTTTCCCAAAATTGAACAGCGCTACACGATGAGCGACGTGCCCATGCTTGCCATGATAGCAGGCAAACGGCGTACGACATCGTCGACCTGCCCTTGCGTGGTGTCGCGCCCGAGCGAGAAGCGGATCACGCCGAGGCGATGGCGCGCGCCGAGACCGAGCGCGGCCGCGACGTGGCTGGGTTCGAGCGAGCCGGCGGCACACGCACTGCCGGCAGAGGCCGCAACGCCTTCGAGGTCGAGCCGAATGAGGAGCGCGTCCGACGGGACGCCCGCAAACGCGACGGAGAGGCTGGTCGGGAGCCGCGGCGCGCCGGCGCCGTTCACGACGACGTCGGGGATCGCGGCGACGATGCCGGCCTGAAGCCGGTCGCGCAAGGCCGCGACGCGCGGCGCGGTGACGGGCCGCTCCGCGTCGGCGAGCGTGAGCGCGACGGCGAACCCCGCGATGCCGGCGACGTTCTCGGTGCCGGCACGCAGGCCGTGCTCCTGGCCGCCGCCGACGATCAGCGGCTCCAGTGCCGTTCCGCGCCGAACGTAGAGCACGCCGACGCCTTTGGGCCCGTGGAACTTGTGCGCCGAGAGCGACAGCAGGTCGACACCTAGCGCATCGACGTCGAGCGGGAGCCAGCCCGCCGCCTGGACCGCGTCGGTGTGGAGCAGTACACCGCGCTCGCGGGCGATGCGGGCCAGCTCCGCGATTGGCTGGACGACGCCGATCTCGTTGTTGGCAAGCATCACGCTCGCGACGGTCGTCTCGGCGGTGAGCGCGGCGGCAAATGCAGCCGGCTCCACGAGGCCGCGCGCGTCGACCGCCAGGCGCGTCACGCGCCAGCCGTCGCGCTCGAGCACGTCGACCGCGCGCAGCACGGCGTGGTGCTCGGTGGCGACGGTCACGACGTGGCGCCCGCGCGCGCTCGCCGCACGCGCGGCGCCCACGATCGCGAGCACGTCCGATTCCGAACCGCCCCCGGTAAACACGATCTCGCGCGGCGTCGCCCCGAGCACGCGCGCAACGGCCTCACGCGCGGAATCAACCGCCGCGCGCGCCGCGCGCCCCTCGGCGTGGAGCGAGTTCGGGTTATAGCCGCCGAGGAGCGGCGCCATCGCCGCAATGACCTCCGGCCGAGCCGGCGTCGTAGCAGCATGATCGAGATAGATGCGCGTCATTCGCGTCGCAAGCATAACACGTGATCACACTTCGACGAGCGCGGCGGCGATCAACGCGCTGAAGTCCGGCGCGTCCAGCGCTTCGAGGAAGGCGCGCACGCCGACCACTCGGATTGGACGGCTCCGGATGCCGATGCCGACCTTCTCGATTGAATATCGCGCTCGAGCGTCGTGAAGATCTCGGTCGCGCGTGACGACGAAATCGGCGTTCGCGTTCATAGCCGTTTCGAGCACCTTGTCGTCGCGCGGGTCGCGACATCCCATTGCAAGCCCACGGATCGCGACAAACGTTGCGGCGGCGGCGACGCGCTCGATGAACCCAATCGTTTGGTCGGTTGAGAGACCGAATTGCGACCGCGACAAGACGTCGGAGAGCTCGCGCAGCATCGGTTCCGACGTCACGAGCTCGAACGAGTCTTCGTTGAGCCCGCGCTCCGTTAGTAACCGTGAATGCGCTGCATTATTCGCTGCGATGGCGAGAGCGGCGGAGACGAGAACGGCGGTATCGACCACGGCCTTCATCGGCGATCTCCGAGGCCGGCGCGGCGCCCTAGGCTTTAGCGTTCGTCCATGGCGACCGAGACGAGGTCCTCGATCTCTTCCTGTGCCCGATGAGGTCCCTTGCCAGCATAGCGGCGCAAATACTCATGCAGATCGGCACGTAGAGCTGCCCGATCGGGCTTGCCGTGCATTCGCTCCCGAATGACGCGGTCGATACCCTCGCGGACGAGATCCGAGACTGAGACACGTTCGGTCGTCGCGACGTGCTTGAGAGCTTCGAGACGCTCGTCGTCGACGTAGAAGTTAGTGCGTTTCATGCCGGTCTCCGCTCCTTCGCGCAACCCCGGAAGGATTGCAGCCAGAGGCCTGAGCAACAATATACATCAGAGTGATGTATATTGTCAATCGTCGCCGAACAGCTCGCTGTCCGCCGTTCCCGTGCTGCGGCGGCGGGCGTCGATCCAGGCTCGGAGGCGAGCCTCGTCGCCTTGTTTGGTGGGGTCGAAGTAGGTGCGGTCGCCGAGCGCTTCCGGGAGGTTCGATTGGAGCGCGACGGCCGGCGGGAGATCGCCTTGCGCGTCCATGTCCGCGTAGTCGGTGTGCGCGTAGCGGTAGCCTTCGCCGTAGCCGAGGTTCTTCATCAGCTTCGTCGGCGCGTTGCGCAGGTGCAGCGGGATCGGGTCGTTGCGCGTGGACTCCACGTCGTGCAGCGCGGCGCCGTATGCGCGGCCGACCGTGTTCGACTTCGGCGCGGTCGCGAGGTACAGCACCGCGTGCGCGAGCGGGAAGAAGCCTTCGGGCATTCCGACGAAATGCACCGCCTGCTGCGCGGCCATCGCGAGCGGCAGTGCGTGCGGGTCGGCGAGGCCGACGTCTTCGCTCGCGAGGATGACGAGCCGGCGCGCGATGAACAGCGGGTCTTCGCCTGCGTCGATCATGCGCGCGAGCCAGTACACGGCCGCGTCGGGATCGCTGCCGCGAATCGTCTTGATGAACGCGCTGATCGTGTCGTAGTGCGAATCGCCGCCCTTGTCGTAGCCGGTGGCGCGGCGCTGCAGCGCGTCGGCGATCGTCTGCACGTCGACCACGCGCACGCCGTCGCGCTGCGCCGCCGACGACGACGCGAACTCCAACGTCGACAGCGCGGAGCGCGCGTCGCCGTTCGCGAGGTTCACCAGCGCTTCGAGCGCATCAGGCGCGAGCTCGATCCGTTGCGAGCCCAGACCGCGCTCCTCGTCGTGCAGCGCGCGCTCGATCAGCGTGCGCACGTCGTCGTCGGCGAGGGCTTTCAGCACGAACACGCGCGAACGCGAGAGCAGCGCGGAGTTGACTTCGAACGACGGGTTCTCCGTCGTCGCGCCGATCAGCGTGACGGTGCCGTCCTCGACGTACGGCAGCACCGCATCCTGCTGGGCCTTGTTGAAGCGGTGGATCTCGTCGATGAACAGCACGGTGCGCCGCCCCGCGGCGCGCAGCTTCTGCGCGTCGGCCACGACGCGCCGCAGATCGGCGACGCCGGCGCTGACCGCTGAAAGCCCGGCGAAGTGCGCACCCGTTTGCTGCGCGATGATGCGCGCGAGCGTCGTCTTCCCCGTGCCGGGCGGGCCCCACAGGATCATCGACGGCGCTTGATCCGATTCAATCGCGCGCCGCAGCGCGCGGCCCGGACCGACGATCTGTTCCTGCCCGACGAACTCGTCGAGCGTGCGCGGCCGCATGCGCGCAGCGAGCGGCTCGCGCACGCGCTTACCACCCTCGCCGGAATCAAACAGGCCGATCATGTCAGAACGGGATGCGGCGCTTCTTCGGCTTTGGTGACGGGGTCGCGGAGCCGGGTTCGGGCGTCGGCACCGGCTGCTTGATGATGATCGGTTTGCCGTTCGCTTCGACGTGCTTGGTGTCGAGGTTGTACTCCGCGTTCTGGGCGGTCATCGTCGACTCGTTCTCTTTCGTCTTCACGTGGCCGTCGAGCCGCAGCATGCCGGTCTTGCGGTTGAGCACGCCGTGGTCGGCGACCATGTCGCGCGCGCCTTGCGTGAAGTGCACGTGTCCGATCGCCGTGTAGATCTTCGACTTCGAGTCGACGTCGAGCCGATCGCACGTCAGCGTTGACGGCCCGCCTTTCGCGTACTCGTCCTGCGAACCGGCTTCGGGCGCGTTGCCGTTGTCGTGCACGACGACGTGGCCGAAGAGCGAGACGGTTTTGCGTTCGGTGTTGCCTTCGGCGCGGTCGGCCGTCCCGTCGCTCCCCGGTCGCGAAAAAACCACCTTGTTGGGCATCGTGAAGTCGCCGTTGCCCTTCTTGTCGATCTCGGTCGTTTCGAGGCGATACTCCGGTGTGTCGAGCGTCGAAACGCCCGGCTTGGCGGACGGCTCCGGCGACGCGCTCGCCGACGGCGATGGTGCGGCGGGCGGCGGCGACGGTGCCACTCCCGCGCACAGTGCGATGAGAGCGATGCCGGCGAGTGACGTCCGCGCGAGCAACCGCATCGGCGTTATTGCGTCGGGCTCGGCTGCGGCGCCGGCTTCGGCGACGGCGAGCGCACCGGCGTCCGCTGCGGCGCGGGCGTGCGCCGCGGCGCGGGCGTGCGATGCACCGAAGGAGTCGGGCGCGGCGGTGGCGCGGCCTGTTGCACGGGCTGCGTCATCTGCGTGGGATTGCCGAAGCTGTGAAAGTCTTTGGTGTTGAGGTTGTAGTCGATGATGTTCGCCGACACCGTCGCACCGTTGTCGCTGAGGTGCACGTTGCCTTCCAGATGCAGCGTTCCCGCGGTGCGGTCGAGCGTCGCGCGGTCAGCGCTACCCGTGCGCGTTCCTTGCGCGAAGTGGAAATTTCCCGTTGCCGTGTAGATGCGACCCTTCGAGTCGACGTCGAGCTGATTGCACGTCAGCGTCGCCGGACCACTGCCTTTGTAGGCTGCGGTACCCGCTTCCGCGGCGTTGCCGCTGTCGTGCACGACGACGTTTCCGAACAGCGAGACGGTGCCGCGCTTCGTGTTGCCCGACGCGCGGTCGCCGACCGCGTCGGTCCCGGGCCGGTAGAAGCGCACCTTGTGCGGCATCGTGAAGTCGCCGGTGTCGATGTTCGCTTGCGTTTCGTTCGTGTCGATGCGGTAGGCCGACGTCTGCAGCCCGCCTGCACCGGCGTTCGGGGGCGGCGTCGCGGCGGCAAGCGCAGTCGACCCGCAGGCCAGGGCGAGGCCGAACGACAGCAGCAAATTCAAGAACCGATGGGTCGTCACGTCGATGAAACGATCTCGCGGTGCGAAAGCGTCGCGCCTAAGAATTCATCGAGCCGTTATAACCGACACGCTGCCCCGTGCCGATCGCGACGCACGACATCGGGTCATCGGCCACGATAACGGGGATTCCTGTGACCTCGCCCAGCAGGGTGTCCAGCCCACGCAGGAGCGCGCCGCCGCCGGTCAGGATGACGCCGCGATCGATGATGTCGGCCGCCAGCTCGGGCGGCGTCTTCTCCAAGACGGACTTGACCGCTTCGACGATCGCCTGCACCGGCTCGAAGAGCGCCTCGCGCACCTCCTCCGACGTGATCTTCACCGTCTTGGGCAGCCCGTTGATCAGGTCGCGGCCACGGATCTCCATCGCGAGCTCTTGGTCGAGCCGGTAGGCCGAGCCGATCTTGATCTTGATCTCCTCGGACGTGCGCTCGCCGATCATCAGGTTGTAGACGCGGCGGATGTGGCGGATGATCGCCTCGTCGAGCTTGTTGCCGGCGACGCGGATCGACTGCGAGACGACGATCCCGCCCAGCGAGATCACGGCGACGTCCGTGGTGCCGCCGCCGATGTCCACCACCATGTTGCCCGACGGCCCGTCGATCGGGAGCCCGGCGCCGATCGCAGCGGCCATCGGTTCCTCGATGATGTCGACCGACTTCGCGCCGGCGAGTTTGGCGGCGTCGCGGACCGCGCGCTCCTCGACCGAGGTGATCTCGGCGGGGACGCAGATCACCACCGACGGCTTGGGCCGGAAAAGCATCGCGAAAAAGGACCGCTGCCGGGTGACCTTCCGAATGAAGTAGCCCAGCATCACTTCGGTCACTTCGAAATCGGCGATGACGCCGTCGCGCAGCGGACGGATCGCTTGGATGTTGCTCGGCGTCTTGCCGAGCATGAGCCGCGCCTCTTCGCCAACGGCGATCGTCTTGTTGGTGCGGACATCCTTGGCGACGACGGACGGCTCACGCAACACGATGCCTTTGCCCTTGACGTAGACGAGGACGTTGGCGGTACCAAGATCGATCCCGATGTCGATGACAGTGACTCCCGGACTGGCTCCGCTCGCGGATACGCGACGGAGCCGCTGTGAAAACGGCTCTTGGAGGTTCGGCCCCCGGCCCGGGATTCCTCAGCGAATGCTGGGGTTGATCTCATACGCAAGCCCGCAAGCATCGAAGCAGTCGCAGCGATCATCGGGACCTTGAAGGGTCCGAAACAATGTGCTATGCTGCACCGACGATGGTGGCGACTTCGATGACCGCGGAGCTCGGCGAGATCCAGGAAACGTTCGATCTGAGCAACACGGAGCTCGCGGCGCTCTTCCAACGAACCGCGTCATCGCTCGCAGAGTGGGAGCAGCGCGGCGTTCCGAAAGAGCGTCGCGCCACCGCCGAACGCCTCGCCGGCATCGCGCGTCTGTTCCGCCGCAACGTCATTCGCTCACGCATCCCCGAGATCGTACGTACTCCGGACGACTGGCTGGGGAAGCGCACGATCCTTCAGGTGCTCGCGACGGACGGCGTCGACCCGATCTACACGTACCTCGCGCGCCTGTTCGCATACAACGGCTGAGTGCCGCTGCCGACGGCGACCCGCGGTGGGCCGTACTATCGCGTATACAATCCCGCGTGGATCGACCCACCAGACAACACGTCGCACAGCAAGGGCGCCGGTGGGCGCTGGAACCCGCAAGGCGCGTTTGGCGCGCTCTATCTGAACGCGACGGTTCTCGTCGCCGCGGCACAAGCACGCTTCCAGCATAAAGATCGTGCGATCAAGCTCTTCGATCTTCAACCGCATGCGCGCCCGATGCTCGCGACGTTCGACGTCGACGAGACGGTGGTCGTCGATGCGGTCGATCCGGCAGCGGTTCGCGCGTTGCGCTTGCCCGTGTCTTTTCCGTTCGGCGTCGACCACGAACCGTGTCGCAAGATCGCGCAGCGGGCAAATGCTGCGGGCATAGCGGGCGTCGCTACCCGCTCGAATGCGGAGGCGACGCGCACGACGACCGTCGGCGAAGAGCTCGCGCTCTTCGATACGCATCCGCTCCCGAAGCAAATCGGTCAAGGGGTCGCGTTCGCCGACTGGTACCCTGCGCCGATCCCTTCCTAGTCGCGACTACAAGATTTCTCGGGCGACTCGAGGCAGGGACGGCGACGCCTCAACGACGGAAAGGAACCCATGAGCATCGAGCGCATCGAACCCGGGCCGCGGATGAGCCGCGCGGTCGTCTTCAACGGGACGGTCTATACGGCCGGGCATGTGCCCGACGACGCGTCGGCCGACGTGGCCGGTCAAATGCGCCAGGTCCTCGCACGGCTGGAGGCGACCCTCGCGCTCGCCGGCAGCGACAAGGCACACGTCCTGTCGGCGACGATCTACCTCGCCGACATCGCGACGTTCGACGAGATGAACGCCGTCTGGGACGCCTGGGTCGACCGCGCGAATCCACCGGCGCGTGCGACCGTCGAAGCGCGCCTCGCGCGACCCGAATTCAAAGTCGAGATCGTGGCCGTCGCCGCCCGAACGTCGGCTTAGACGCTCGGATAGACGGCCGTTTCGAACGTTCCCGTTGGTTCGTGGAACGGGACGATGCCGCTCGAGCGCTGCACCTGCGCGCCCAATGACGACAGCGTTTCTTCCAATCGCTCGTAGCCGCGGTCGATGTACTCCAGGCCGATGATCTCGGTCTCACCGACGGCGCCGAGGCCGGCGAGCACGAGGCCCGCACCCGCGCGAATGTCCGGCGCTTCGACCGGCGCGCCGGAGAGCTGCGCGACGCCCTTGACCAGTGCGGTGTTGTTGTCCATCGCGACGCGAACGTCGGCGCCCATGCGCACGAGCTCGTTGACGTACGAGAAGCGCGCGTTGAAGATGGACTCCTCGACGACGCTCACGCCCGGCGCAGTGCACAAGAACGACAGCATCTGCGGCTGCAAGTCGGTGGGAAAACCCGGATGCGGCGCGGTCACCACGTCGGTGCCGCCCTTCACCGTGTCGGCTTGCACGCGCACCCAGTCGTCGCCGTTGGTCACCTTCACACCGCATTCGCCGAGCGCGAGCTGCAGCGCGAGCACGTCGTCGGGGCGCGTCTTCTTCACCGTCACGTCGCCGCGCGTGATCGCACCCGCGATGAGCAGCGTTCCGGTCGCGATGCGGTCGGGGATGATCTCGTACTCCACGCCGTGCAATTCATGGACGCCCGTGATGCGCAGCGTGTCGCCGCCTTGCCCCGTGATCTTGGCGCCCATCGCGACGAGGAAGTTCGCGAGGTCGACCACCTCGGGTTCCATCGCGGCGTTGTGGATGACGGTGTCGCCGGCCGCCGTGACGGCCGCGAGCATCGCGTTCTTCGTCGCGCCGACCGACGGCATGCGGAACTCGATGTCACCGCCGGTGAGCCGGCCGTTGCGCGCGCTGGCGATCAGATAACCGTGGGCGACCGACACGTCGGCGTTCAGCGAACGGAACGCCGCTTCGTGCATGTCGGTGGCGCGCGTCCCGAGGATGCAGCCGCCGGGCAGCGGGACCTCGGCGCGGCCAAAACGCCCCAGCAGCGGGCCGCAGAGATCGAAGGACGCGGCGAGCTTGCGCACCAGCGCGTACGGTGCGCGGTGCTTGTTCACGTTGGCGGCGTCGATCGTGATCGTGTTACGGTCCTGCAGCGAGAGCCGCGCGCCGAGCGCCTCGAGCAGCGACCACATCACCGACACGTCGGTGATGCGCGGCACGCGGTGCAGCGTCACCTTGCTGCGCGCGAGCAGCGCCGCCGCCATGATGGGGAGCGCGGCGTTCTTGGCGCCTTGGATCTCGACGCTGCCTTCGAGGCGAGCGCCGCCCACGACGCGCAGCGTGGTATCGAGTCGATCGAGGACGTTCATGCGACGCTCCATCCGACGAGCGGTTCCAACGCGATGGTTTCGGCGTCGTGGGCTCCGCCCGTGAAGGTCGCTTGCAGCCGCTGGTCCGCGGCGACCCCGATTTGCACCGTGAAGGCGCGTGTTCCGTCGACCTCGCGCATCCGCGCGCGGGCGCTATCGACCTTACCGGCATACCGCCCGCCGTCGACGTCCACGAACCGCATGTTCCCGTCGGCATAGAACCCGAACGCCAGGCGCCCGTCGCCCACTCTCCCGCCGACGATCTGGGCGGTCGCGTCGGCGGCCTCGACCACGAACGCCGGCACGGGGGCCAGGTCGTCGGCTTCCGGCGGCCGCACCGGGGGCGGGCCGAACATCGGCCCCGGCGGCAGCGCCTCGGGCTCAGGCGGCGGGCCCAGCGGAGCGGGTTCCTCGGCGTCCGCGAACCGGCTCTGCTCCATCCCCCAGGCGCACAGCAGCAGCACCGCGAGCTCGATACCGGCTGCGGCCACGAACACCCAGGGCGGCGTGCGTCTCATCGGCCAGGAGGGTTCGGCGCCCGGTCGCATGTTTCTTAGCGCGCTTGCGCGGAAGAAGGGGACTAGCAATCCGGCGACCGGGGAGAAACCACCGTGCAACGCAGCATCATCGCGCCCGCGGAACGCGTCACCAACCTGCGCTGGGGGATCGCGCTGATCCTCGGCTTCGGCGTCTTGATCAACTACATCGACCGCGGCGCGCTCTCGGTCGCGGCCAAACCGCTCCACGACGAGCTGGGAATGGGGCCGGCGGAGTTCGGAGTCCTCAGCAGCGCGTTCTTCGCCGTCTACGCGTTCTCGCAGATCCCGGTCGGTTACATCATCGACCGCTACGGCGTCACCGTGATCTCGCGGATCGCGGCGTTTCTGTGGAGCATCGCGGCGGCGTGCACCGCGCTGGCGCCGAATTTCGGATTGATCTACACCGCGCGGCTGTTCTTGGGGCTCGCGGAGGCGCCCACGTTCCCGGCCAACGCGAAGGCGGTCGGCTACTGGTTCCCGCGCAGCGAGCGCGGGCTCGCGACGTCGCTGTTCGATGCCGCCGCGAAACTGTCCAATGCCGTCGGCGTCGCGTTCACGGCATACCTGCTCGTGCAGTTCGGCTGGCGCGGGATGTTCTGGTCGACTGCCGCGCTGAGCTTCGTGTTCTTCATTCTTTTCTACGTGTTCTATCGAAACCCGAGTCAGGACAAGCGGCTCACACACGCCGAGGCGCAGTACATTCGCGAAGGCGGCGGCGAGCCCGAGACGCCGGCCGGAGAACGCCCGCGTGGAGCGAGCCTCTGGTACCTCATTTCACAGCGCAAGGTGTTGGGCCTGACGATCGGCTTCGCGGCATACGGCTATCTGTTCGCGTTTCTGCTGACGTGGCTGCCGACGTATCTGCAGACCACGTTCGGTGTGAACATCCTCAAGGCGGGCGGCTACGTGTTCCTGATCTGGGGCGTCGGCACGCTGACCGATCTGCTCGTCGGGGGCTGGCTCGTGGACTACCTGATCAAACGCGGGGCCGACGCGAACCGCGTGCGCAAGACCGTCCTGATCGTCGGGCTCGTTTTGGGCTTCGCCGTGATCGGCGCGGCATACACCAAGGACATCAACGTCGCTGTCGCATGGATCACGCTCGCGGTCGCCGGCATCTCGTTCCACGCGCCGGTCGGCTGGTCGATCCCCGCGCTGATCGCGCCCGCCAACAGCACGGGCCAGGTCGGCGGCATCATGAACTTCCTCAACAACGTCGCCGGTTTCTTCGCACCGACGATCACCGGCATCGTGGTCGCTCGCACCGGCTCGTTCCACATCGCGCTGATCACGGCCGCCGTCATCTTGATCGTGGGGATCTTCTCGTACGTCGTGATCCTGGGCCGCATCGACAAGATTCCGGAGCCGAGCTACGCCTAACGCGAGAGACGCGGCACCGCACGTCGTCGTCGGCATCGATCTTGGCACGTCGGCGGTGAAGGTGCTCGCCATCACCACCGGCGGGCGCGAGATCGCGAGCAGGTCGCAGTTCTACGGGCTCGACGCGCCGCAGGCCGACTTCGTCGAGCAGGACGCGGACGTGGTCTACCGCGCGACGATGCAAGTGCTCGCGCAAGTGCTCGCCGAGGTGCGCATGCGCGGCAGCGACGTCGCCGCGATCGGGTTCTCGAGCGCAATGCACGGCGTGCTGTGCGTCGACGACGCCGGCGAGCCGCTGTCGCACGTCATCACCTGGATGGACCGGCGCGCGCACGCCGTCGCCGACCGCTGGCGCGCCGACGGCACCGCGCTGGAGCTGTACGCGAAGACGGGCGCGCCGATGCACCCGATGCTGCCTGTCGCGAAACTCCGCTGGCTCGCGGAAAACGATCCCGCGCTGTTCGCCAAGACGCATCGGTTCGTCGGGCTCAAAGAGCTCGTCGTGTTTCGCTGGACAGGCGAGTGGCTCGTGGACCACGGCATCGCGTCGGCGACCGGAATGCTCGATCTGCGCACGCGCGACTGGGACCCGCGTGCGCTCGAGCTCGCGGGCGTGGGCGCGGAGCGGCTGTCGCAGCCCGCGCTGCCGTCGACCGCGCTGCGCCGCTTCCGGCCGGCGGTCGCGCGCGAGCTCGGACTCACCGGGCTGACCGCGGTCGTGCTCGCGTCGGCGGACGGACCGCTCGCAAACGTCGGCGTCGGCGGCGTGCACGGTGAAGTCGCGCTGACGCTCGGCACGTCGGGCGCCGTGCGCGTGCTCGCCGACGAACCGATCCTCGACCCAAAAGCGCGCACGTTCTGCTACTGCGCGGACGACACGCATTACGTCGTGGGCGGGCCGACCAGCGCGGCCGGCGCGTCGCTGGACTGGATCTTCGGGCTGCTGCTCTACGAGTTTCCGAAGGGCGAACGCTTCGCGCACGCAGCGGCGCTCGCCGCGGAGATCGAGCCCGGCGCCCAAGGACTCGTCGTGCTGCCGTTCTTCGCCGGCGAGCGCGCGCCGTATTGGAACAGCGCGCTGCGCGGCGCGTTCGACGCGCTCGATCTCGCGCACGACCGGCGCACCATCCTGCGCGCCGCGTTCGAGAGCGTCGTCTTCGGTGTGTACGCGGTCTACGACGTGATGCGGGAGCTCGTCGGTCCCGCGGAACGATTGCTGCTCAGCGGCGGGCTCACGAAAGCGCCGCTGGTGCGCCAACTGCTCGCCGACGTGTTCGGCGTGCCTGCGGTGCAGCCGCACGAGCAGGAAGCGTCGGCGTTCGGTGCCGCGCTGCTCGCCGCGCAGGCCGTCGGTTTGGTCGACGACGCGCGCACGGCGGCACGCGCCACCGGCTACGACGAGCCGACGCGGCCGAATCCGGCGCTCGCGTCGACCTACGGCGCAGCGTTCGCGAAATACCGGCGCTACGTCGAAGCGCACCTCGAGCAGCTCTAGCCGTGGCGCAGGTCAGGCAGCCACGGCGCAAACTCATCGAAGTCTCACCCGGCGGCGTACGGCTATCATGACAATTCCAAGAAATCGCGGGTATCGTTGAGCTCATGCTCGTCCTTGATGAGGTCGTGCGCCTCGCCGCTCCGTGGCACCACCTGTTCGGCCGTTCGCGGCCGGTCGAGATGGCGACGGTCGGCACGCACGTGCTGGCGATGCTCGTGGCCGGCGGCCTCGCGATCGCGCACGATCGCGGCTCGTTGCGCGCGGCCGCGTTTTCCGATCTGATTCGCGGCCATCACCTCGACGAGCTGCGTGCCGTTCACCGCCCGGTGATCGCCGCGCTCGCGGTCACCATGGCAAGCGGGTTAGCGCTGTTCGCCAGCGACATCGGGACGTACGCCTTCTCGTTCGCGTTCTGGATCAAGATGGCGCTGATCGCCATGCTCATGGTCAACGCGCTTATGATGCAATCCAGCGAACGCACGTTGAGCGTATCGCCCGCGGGCGGCGCAGCCACGCTCGCGTGGTCGCGGATTCGCGTGAACTCGGTCGTGAGCATGTCCCTGTGGGCGTCGATCGTGCTGATCAGCATCGTGCTGTCTCTGGAGAAATGAACGTGTCGGACAATCCCAGCTGCGCTTCGACCTGCACGATCGCCCGCGGCCGTTTTCTGCGCTCGGCCGGCCTCGCCGCGCTGGCAGGCATCGGCGGCGCCGCGCTGCTCGCCGATCCCGCGTTCGCGCAGTCGGTCGGGAGTATCGCGCCGGCGCAGTCGCGCGGGAAGCTGCTTACGTACGCGCTCCCTGCGAGGGACGGCGCACTCATCGACGCCGGCAACGGCGTGATCCTGGCGCGCGCGAAGAACGCGGTCTACGCGATGTCGATTGCATGCCCGCACCGCGCGGTGACGACGCTCGAGTGGCTGCCCGACGAAAAAGAGTTCCACTGCCCCAAACACGACGCGCACTTTCAACCGGACGGCGCGTTGATCGACGGCCGTCCCGATCGCGGCATGGACCGTTTCGCGGTTCGCCGTTCCGGACAGAGCATCGTCGTCGATACGGCGACGCTGCTGCAGCAAGACGACGCGCGCAGCGCTTGGAACGCCGCTTTCGTCAACGCCGGCTAAACCGAGAGGCGATCCTCGCGCGCCGGCGGCGTGAGAAATGCGTCGAGCGCGTGGAAGAACCGCGCGCGGTTGTAACCGAGCACGAGCGAGTGCGCGGCGCCGGGCACGACGACGAACTGCTTGTCGTGATTCGCCAGGCGCGTGAAGAAGCCGATCAAGTCTTCCTCGGTGGAGATCCCGTCGAACTCGCCGCGCGCCATTAGCACCGGCACGCGTAGTTGCGTGGGATCGACCAGCGGCAGCTTCGTCACCATGTCGAGATACGTGCCGGTGGGAACGGAGTCGCCGTATTTCGCCTCCGCGTCGGCGAGAGCGTCGCCGACGGCCGGATCGGCGGTGCCCGGTTTGTCGCGCGTGAAGATGCTGCGGTACAGCTCGCGCGTCGCGGGGCGCAGGTTGTGCGTGCGGTAGAACTCGACGTCCTTGGCGCGGTTCGCGAGCGTCGGCGAGCCGGCACCGGTCCACGTGAACGCGGAGAGCCCAAGCCGTGCGACGGCAGCCGGTTCGGCGACCGCGAACGCTGCGGCGCGAATCCCGCCGGACGACTCGCCGAAGAAGTGCGCGCTCGCGCGCCCGGTTTCGCGCCGCACGACGTCCATCGCCGCGCGCAAGTCGGCGACGCCGCTCGCGATGTCGGAGTTGCCGCTGGTGCGGTCGGATCGCCCGTAGCCTTCGTGATCCATCGTCCAGACGTCGTAACCACGGCGCGCGAACACGTCCATCATCGAGTAGTCCGCGTGACCGGGAACCGTGAGGTCGAACGTCGAGCGGCCCGCCATCGAGGAGCCGTGCACGAGAAAGAGCACGGGCAGCATCGCGCCGCCGGCCGCCGGAACGACGCGCTTGCGGTACATTGCGAGCTTCACGGTACCTTTGTGCGCCCAGTACTCGCCCATCGAGATCGGCGCGTCCGCAACGGCAGCAGCGACCGCGGGCGTCGCCGCGGGAAGAAATGCCGCGCCACCGAGCGCTGCGGCGAAGTGACCGCGCTTCATGCGGCCGGGTTCGGTATCCGTGCTCAGAAAGCCCTGACCGCGCGCTCCTCCGCGCGCCAGAGCCCGTCGGCCTCGTCGATGACCACCTCGCCGGCACCGTCGTTCGCGAGCTCCAGCTTCGGCATCGCCGAGCACGCGAACATGTCGGCAAAGTGCTCCTGCTCGCGCAAAAAGTATGCGTGCAGCGCGTCGGGCGTGCGCCCGAACTTCACCGCATAGTCCTGCACGAACGAGGTCGCCCAACGCGCATCTACCGACCGCTCGCGAATGACGCGGGCTGGCGCGCGCAGCACCAGCAGCTTGCACCCGAGCGCGGCAAGCCTGCCGTCGAACGCCGCCACATCGCTCCACTGCACGACTCCCGGGCGCAGGCAGTGCGTCAGATGCAGCGTGTCGATGAGCACGAAGCACGGCGGATGCGCGGGGTGCTGCACGCCGGCGTGGAGCCATTCCATCATTTCGGTAATGCGCTCGAGGTGCGCGCGGCTGTCGGCTACCGTCAGCGTGCCCGCGTCGCCGGGTGCGGCGAGCGGACCGAACGTATGCGTCTGCGCGAGGTGCACGATCGTTCGCAGCTTGCGCGCCGGCGCCGATTCGACGTGCCGGCGCAGAAGCGCGTCGATCAGGGTCGACTTCCCGACCCCGGGCACGCCTTCGACGAGCAGCGCGTTAAAGCGCGCCGACATGTCCGCCGCTTACTCGACGGCTAACCATGCGCGCCTCAACGCCTCGACGCCGACGGGACGGCATGTAACCGGGTCAGGGCCATCGACAACAATGAGCACACGACGAACGCTGCAAATTCCTTTTCCGAGTTCACAGCACGGAAATGCCGACGAGCGGCCGCGGCATCGACATTCTGCGCTTTCATCACCTCGTGAAGTCCGGTCGTCGACTCGGTCGACTTAGCAATTTCGACGAACGCATCGAGGACGCGGGCCATGACATCGTGCAGCGCTTTCGTCGCCGCGAGTTGTTTCGTCGCGGATCGCTCCATCATGACAATGCCGGCAGTGGTTGCAAGTAGGGTGGCCGCAGTCAGCAGAAGCGGCAACTGGTCGGCCGAAAGGGGAATCGGCCATATGATCTGATTTCGCGCCGCGATCAGCGTCGCTGTTCCGCAAACCACGGCGCAAACGAATGTTGCTAGGCGTCCGCGCCGTGATGCTGGTTTTTCGTCCTTGATCGTCGTCCGTTGGTCCACGACGCCGCCCTCCCTGCGCCCATTGCTCCTCAGCCCTCCAAGGCTTACACGAATGATCCCCTCAGCGACCCAAACGGGCACGTTACAACTGTCCCGATTAGCGTGGGCCAAAAGACCCCGACAGCTCGGCCGTCGCAACACAAATGCACGTCAGCCGCGCAGCAGCGCTAGCGCATTCTCGCCGCGCATAGCGTCGCGCTCGGCGTCATCGAATGCGTCGCACGCCAGCACCGTCGCGCCCGGCGGTTCTTCTTGCATCAGGAACGGATAGTCGCTGCCGACCACGAGCCGGCCGGTGCCCGCGCGTTCGGCGAGCAAGCGTAGATTTTCGGCGTCGAACGTCAGCGTGTCGTACCAGAGCGTTCGTGCCACGTCCGACGGTCGCCGCGCGAGCTTCTCGCGCACGTCGGCGTACGCGGACCACACGGCGTCCAGCCGCGGCAGCAGCCACGCGAGCGTGCCGCCGCCGTGCGCGAACACGAAGCGCACGCGCGGCCGGCGCGCGACGAGACCCGTCATGATCAGCGACGCCGCGCACAATCCGGTCTCCGACGGATAGCCCGCCGCGAACGCGAGCCGCGCGGCGCGCAGCCGCTCGAAGCCGGGCGCATTTTCCGGATGGACGAACACGAGCGCGCGCAGCGCGTCGCAGCGCTCCCAGAACGCGTCGAACGCCGGGTCGGCGAGATCGTGTCCGCCGGCGTGCGTGCCGATCTCGATCCCCGCGAGGCCGAGCTCGCCGGTGACGCGCTCGAGTTCCGCGCACGCGGCGTCGGGATCTTGCAGCGGCACGGCACCGAGGCCGGCGAACCGGTCGGGCCGCGCCCGGACGACCTCCGCGATCGCGTCGTTGTGCAAGCGCGCGAACCGCGCGGTGACCGCCGCGTCGAACTCGTACGCGAACGTCACCGGCAGCGGGCTGAGCACTTGGAGGTCGATCCCCGCCGCGTCCATGTCCGCGATCCGCCGGGCCGCGTCCCAACTGCGCGAGTCCACATCGCGAAACGCCACCCCGTCGCGGGTGAGCTGCCCGCAGCCCGCGTCGTCGACGGCCAGTCGCGGCCAGGACGCCGACGGGGCGTCGAAGCCTTCGGCCGCGCGCGAGAGATAGTGCGTGTGAAAGTCGATCCGCGTGGCCACGTGCGCGCTGTTGGCGGCGGCGCGCGAGCAACCCCGCCGTCTTTGGTGCGGTCGTCGCTGCGGTATGCGGGTCTATCTCGCGCTCGTCGTGCTCGCGCTCGTGTGGGGCTACACCTGGGTCACCATCAAGATCGCGACCGAGGACGCGTCACCGTACGTCGTGGCGGGCTCGCGCCTCGTCATCGCGACGGCGATCCTGTTCGGATTCCTCGTGCTTACGCGGCGCTCGCTCCGGCCGCCGCCCTTCGTGCCGACGCTCGTGCTCGGGCTGCTGCAGACGACGGGCTGGACGCTGCTGCAAACGCTCGCCGTCGCGCAGGCGGGCGCGGGCAAATCGGCGGTGCTCGGCTACACGATGCCGTTTTGGGCCGCGCTGCTCGCGTGGCCGTTCCTGGGCGAGCGCTTAAACGGGGTGCGCTGGGCCGCGCTCGCGCTGGCCGCCGCCGGCCTCGCGTTCGTCGTCGTCCCGCTGGACGCGCGGTCGTTCGCGGCCGACGGGCTCGCGGTCGTCGCGGGGCTCTCATGGGGCGCGAGCGCGGTCTGGGCCAAGCGCCTGCGCAGCCGCCACGACGTCGACCTGCTGTCGCTGACCACGTGGCAGCTGTTGTGGGGCACGATCCCGCTCGTCGTGCTGATGCTGGCGATCGGCGGGCCGGTGCGGTGGACGGGGTCGTTCGTCGCGGCGATGGCGTTCATGTCGATCGGCGGCGCCGCCCTCGGCTGGTTTCTCTGGATGTTCATCCTCTCGCGCCTGCCGGCCGGCGTCGCCGGGATCGCTTCGCTCGCGACGCCCGTCGTGGGCGTCCTGGCCGCCGCGCTGCAACTGCACGAGATCCCGTCGCGCAGCGAGCTGACGGGCATGGCGCTCATCCTCGTCGCGCTGGTGGTCAACGCGCTCCCCGCGCAAAGCGAACCGGCGCTCGCCACCGCGGTCCCGCTCGAAGGCCCTTGAGACCGGCAAGACTCCGAGTCGCCGCGGACAATACCCCAAGGCTTACGTATTCAAGGAGGTCACGTGTCTGAATTCCGCAGCGGGCATCATTTCTTGCAGATTCCCGGACCCACGAACGTGCCCGAACGGGTGCTGCGCGCCATCGATCGCGCGACGATCGACCATCGCGGCCCCGACTTCGCGGAACTGGCGCTGGACTGCATCCGCCTCGCCAAGCCGGTGTTCCAGACCAGCGGCCCGGTGATCATCTGGCCGGCGTCGGGGAGCGGCGGCTGGGAAGCCGCGCTGGTCAACACGCTTTCGCCGGGCGACAAGGTGCTGATGGCCGAGACCGGCCAGTTCGCGGCGCTGTGGGGCAAGCTCGCGACGCGGATGGGGCTCGACGTCGAGGTGATCCCCGGCGACTGGCGCCACGGCGTCGATCCCGACGCGATCGGGGAGCGGCTCGCCGCGGACCGCGCGCACGCGATCAAAGCGGTCGCCGTGGTGCACAACGAGACGTCGACCGGCGTCACGAGCCGCGTCGCCGACGTGCGCGCCGCGATCGATGGCGCGAAGCACCCGGCGCTGTTCTTCGTCGACACCGTGTCGTCGCTGGGCTCGCTGGACTACCGCCACGACGAGTGGCGCGTCGACGTGACCGTCGGCGGCTCGCAAAAAGGTTTGATGCTGCCGCCGGGTCTTGCGTTCAACGCGATCTCCGACAAAGCGATCGCCGCGTCGAAGACGTCGCGCCTGCCGCGCTCGTACTGGTCGTGGGACGACATGCTCGAGAGCAACACCACGGGCTGGTTTCCGTACACGCCGGCGACCAACTTGATGTACGGTCTGCGCGAAGCGCTGACGATGCTGCAAGAAGAAGGCTTGAAGAACGTCTTCGCACGGCACGCGAAGCTCGGCGAGGCGACGCGCCGCGCCGTGCGCGGCTGGGGTCTCGAACTCGTCTCGGTCGATCCGCGCGAATACTCCAATACCGTGACCGCCGTGTACGTGCCCGACGGCTTCGACGCCGACGCGCTGCGCACGAAGATCCTGGAGCGCTTCGACATGTCGCTGGGCACCGGGCTCGCGCGACTGAAGGGCAAGGTGTTCCGCATCGGCCACCTCGGCTCGATCAACGATCTGATGCTCGCTGGAACGCTGTGCGGCGTGCAGATGGGCCTGGAGCTCGCGGGGATTCCGCACGGCGACGGCGTGTCGCCGGCGCTCGCGTATCTCGCGAACCCGGCGGCCGCGCGTTCGCTCGCCGCTGTCTGAGTGAGCGCCACCGCGCCCACGCCGTCCGCCACCACCACGACACCGACGCGCGAGCCCGTTCTCGCGCGCCGGATCGAGGCGCGGCTGCGCGCGGAGATCGCCGGCGACGTGTGGTTCGACCGCGCGTCGCGTGGGATGTACGCGACCGACGCGTCGATCTATCAGATGATGCCGCTGGGCGTGGTCGTGCCGCGCACGGCGGCGGACGTCGAAGCGACGATCGCGATCGCGCGCGAGCACGGCGTGCCGGTCACGGCGCGCGGCGGCGGCACGTCGCAGTGCGGTCAAACCGTCAACCACGGGCTGATCGTCGACGTCAGCCGCTACATGCGCGACGTCGTCGCGCTCGACACGGCGGCGCGCACGGTACGCGTGCAGCCGGGGATCGTGCTCGACGAGCTCAACCGCGGTTTGAAGAAGCACGGGCTGTTCTTTCCGGTCGATCCGTCGACGGCGAGCCGCGCGACCATCGGCGGCATGACGGCCAACAACAGCTCCGGCGCGCGCTCGATCCGGTACGGTATCATGGCCGACAACGTCGCGGGCATCGACGCCGTGCTGGCCGACGGGACGCGTGCGTATTTCGGTGATCTCGGCTCCGCCGCGAACGGCGCGATCGCGCCGCCGCGGTATCGCGAGCTGGTCGAGCGCGTGCGCGCGATCGCGGCGCGCGAGGCGAGCGAGATCGAGGCGCGCATCCCCAAGGTGCAGCGCAACGTCGGCGGTTACGCCATCCACACGGTGCGCCCGCAGGGCGATTTCAACATGGCCAAGCTGCTGGTGGGCTCCGAAGGAACGCTCGCGTTCTTCACCGAGATCGACCTCGCGCTGCAGCCGCTGCCGCGCGCGAAGGCGCTCGGCGTGTGCCACTTCCCGACGTTCGCCGACGCGATGCGCTCCACCGAGGCGCTCGTCGCGCTCGATCCGGTCGCCGTGGAATTGGTCGACCGCACGATGATCGAGCTGTCGCGTAAGATCGCCGCGTTCGCACCCATTCTCGAGAAGTACGTGCGCGGCGAACCCGGTTCGCTGCTGCTCGTGGAGTTCGCGGGCGACGATCCTGCGCCGCTGGCCGAGCGGCTCGACGCGCTCGACGACGCGATGGCGTCGCTCGGTTTTCCGAACGCCGTCGTGAAATTGACCGACGCCGCGCAGCAGAGCGAGATGTGGGAGGTCCGCGCGGCGGGGCTCAACATCATGACGTCGATGCGCGGCGACTCCAAGCCGATCTCGATCATCGAGGACTGCGCGGTGCCGCTGCAGCACCTCGCCGACTACACCGAACGCCTGAACCGCATCTTCGCGAAGTACGGCACCACGGGAACGTTCTACGCGCACGCGTCGGTCGGCTGTCTGCACGTGCGACCGGTGCTGAACATGAAGCACGACGAGGACGTCGGCAAGCTGCGCGCGATCGCCGAGGAGGCGTTCGCGATCGTGCGCGAGTACGGCGGCGCGCACTCGGGCGAGCACGGCGACGGGATCGTGCGCTCGGAGTTTCACGAGGAGATGTTCGGGCAGCGGATCGTCGACGCGTTCCGCGAGGTGAAGGCGGCGTTCGATCCCGGCAACACGCTCAACCCCGGCAAGATCGTCGATGCGCCGCGCATGGACGACCGCACGCTATTTCGCTATGGCCCGACGTACGCGCCGATCTCGCTGAAGACGGAGCTGGACTGGTCGGAGTTCGGCTCGTTCACGGGCGCGGTGGAGATGTGCAACAACAACGGCGCGTGCCGCAAGAGCGCGCCCGGCGCGATGTGCCCGTCGTACCGCGTCACCGACGACGAGCACCACAGCACGCGCGGACGTGCCAACGGCTTGCGGCTCGCGCTCACCGGGCAGCTCGGCGCGGACGGGTTGACGTCGCAAGAATTGTACGACGCGCTCGACCTGTGTGTGTCGTGCAAAGCGTGCCGGCGCGAGTGCCCGACCGGCGTCGACATGGCGCGCATGAAGATCGAGTTCCTCGCGAACTACCGCAAGAAGCACGGCACGCCGCTGGGCGACCGCGTCGTCGCCGCGCTGCCGCGCGCGGCCCACCGCGCCGGCCCGCTGCGGCGCCTCGCGAACCTGCGCGACAGCATCCCCGGCGTGGCGCGCGTCCTCGAGCGCGCGACCGGCTTCACCGCGAAGCGTCCGCTGCCGCACTGGCACGCGCGCCCGTTCCGCGACGGGCCGAATACGGCAAAGACCGCGCAGGCGCCGTTCCCGAAGAACGGTGCAGTCGTGCTGCTCGTCGACACGTTCAACCGCTATTTCGAAGCGGACGTCGCGCGCGCCGCGCAGCGCGTGCTCACGGCCGCCGGCTACGACGTCGTGTTCGCGCGCGCTAGCGATGGCCCGCGGCCGCTGTGCTGTGGGCGCACGTACCTCGGCGCGGGACTGCTCGAGGAAGCGCGCGCCGAGGCCGAGCGCACGATCGCGGCGCTCGCGCCGTACGCCGGGCGCGGCGTGCCCATCGTCGGCTTGGAGCCGTCGTGCCTGCTGACGCTGCGCGACGAGTTCCTCGCGCTCGTGCCGACCGACGCCGCGCGCGCCGTCGCCGCGCAGGCACTGCTGTTCGAGGAGTTCGTCGCGCGCGAGCTGGACGCCGGGCGCTGGTCGCCGCCGCTGCGCTCGCTGGGCAAGCGCGCCGTTGTGCACGGCCACTGCCACCAGAAGGCGTTCGGGGCGATGCCCGCCGTGGTGCGCGCGTTGGGCGCGATACCGGGGCTGGAGGCATCCGTGATCGAATCGTCGTGCTGCGGGATGGCGGGAATGTTCGGTTACGAAGCCGAGCATTACGATGTGTCGATGCGGATGGCGGAACGCGATGTACTCCCCGCCGTGCGCGCCGCCGGTGCGGACGCGCTCGTCGTTACCGATGGTATGAGCTGTAAACACCAGATCGCGCACGGTGCTGGACGCCGTTCGCTGCACGTCGCCGAGGTCTATGCGGCGGCACTAGAAGAGGAGACGCCATGACGACCAGAGGGACGTTCGTTCGCAGCGCCGCCGCGGTTGGGGCCGCGAGCCTCGCTGCAGGTGCACCGCTCGGTGCGCTCGCGCGGCGGAAGAACCAAGTGACCGACGCCGACGTGTCCAAGTTGTACGATGCGGCGAAGAAAGAGGGCAAGGTGGTGTGGTGGACGGGCCACTACACGCAGCAGGCCGCCGAGAAGATCGCCGCCTCGTTCAAGAAGAAATATCCGGGCATCGACGTCGAGCTGCTGCGGCAGACGGGTCAAGTGCTGTTCCAGCGGCTCACGCAAGACCTCAAGTCGAACGTGCACCAAGTCGACGTGTTCGCGTCGACCGACGAAGCGCACATGACGATCCTCAAGAAGCAGAACGCGCTCGCGCAGTTCGTGCCCGGCGACATCGACAAGATCCAAAAGGAATACCAGCACCTCGATCCCGACGATACGTATCAGCTCGGCGACATCGCGCTGATGCTCATCAACTACAACCCCAAGAAGCTGCCGGCACCGCGCCACTGGAACGACCTGCTCGACCCGCGCATGAAGGACCTCATCTCGATGGGGCATCCGGGCTTCAGCGGGTACGTCGGCAACTGGGTCGTCGCGATGAACGACAAGTACGGCTGGGACAACTACTTCAAGAAGCTCGCCGCGAACAACCCGAAGATCGGGCGCTCGGTGTTCGACTGCACGACCGACATCGTGTCGGGCGAGCGCGTGGTGGGACCCGGCGCCGACAGCCTCGCGCTCGAGCGCAAGGCCGGCGGCAACAGCATCGCGATCGCGTTCCCCGAGGACGACACGATCCTCGTGACGGCGCCGGTCACCGTGATGAAGGAAGCACCGCATCCCAACGCCGCGCGCCTGTTCATGAACTACTACTACTCGAAGGAGTACTCGGAGACGTCCGTGTCCACGTTCAACTTGCCGCTGCGCCTCGACGTCGCGCCGGCGACCGGCGTGCGCGTCGACCGCATTCGGACCTATCACGTGAAGATCGAACGGCTGCTGGTCGGCATCCCGGAAGTCACCGCGAAGTGGCGCGAAACGTTCAACGTCTGAGATGAGCCTCGCAGCGGCACCGCGCCGGGTCGAACGAGCCGGGTCGTTCGACGTCGGCCCCATCTTCTTCATCGGCGCGGTGGTGGTGCTCGCGATTCTCGTCATCGTCCCGCTGGCGTGGCTGGGCGTGATCAGCCTCCAGCGCGTCGACGTCGGCGGCTTCACGCTGGGCAACTACGTCGACGCGTTCACCAAGTCGATCTACCTGCGGCCGATCATCAACTCGTTCGTGCTGGCGGCCTCGGTCGCCACGATCGCGGCGCTGCTGGGCACGCCGCTGGCGTGGCTGATCGCGCGCACGAACTTGCCCGGACGCAAAGGCCTGCGCGCGCTGATCACGGCGGCGTTCGTGACACCGTCGTTCATCGGCGCGGAAGCGTGGATTCTGCTCGCCGCCCCCAACAGCGGCTGGATCAACCGCGCGATCGCGTCGTTCACGCACGCGAGCCACGGCCCGCTCAACATCTTCTCGCTCGGCGGCGCGATCTTCGTGATGGCGCTCTACAACGTGCCCTACACGTTCACGTTCGTCGCCGGCGGGCTGGAGCTGCTGCCGACCGAGCTGGAGGACGCGTCCTCGACGCTGGGCGCGTCGGCGTGGCGCACGATGCGCTCGGTCACGCTGCCGCTCGTGATGCCCGCAATCGTCGCCGGCTTCATCATGTCGTTTCTCGAAGCGCTCGCGGAGTTCGGCACGCCGGCGTTCTTGCTGATTCCGGCGCGCTTGCAGGTCGTCACGACGCAGCTGTATCTGTTCTTCCAGTTCCCGGTGCGCACGGAGCTCGCCGCCGCGTACGCGATGCCGCTCATCGGCGTGACGCTGGGGCTGTTGCTGCTGCAGCGCCGCATTCTCGGCCGCCGCAAATATGCCGTGGTCGGCGGCAAGGGCGGACGCCGCCGTTTGATCGACCTCGGCCCGTGGAAGTGGCCGCTGCTCGGCGCCGCGCTGATCGTGCCGATGTGCTCGGTGATCCTGCCGTATCTCGCGCTGCTCGCGACGTCGCTCTCGCACATCTGGAGCGAAGGCCCGGTGCCCGGCAACCTCACGCTGTACTGGTACCATTGGGCGATCTTCGACAACGCCGAGACGCGCCGCGCGATCTTCCACAGCCTCTCCTATGGCGCGGCCGCCGCGACGATCGCGACGATCGTCGGCTTCCTGATCGCATACACCGCCAATCGCAGGCTGTTTCCGGGCGCGGGCATCCTCGGGATCGTGTGCATGGCGCCGTTCGTCGTGCCCGGCATCGTGCTCGCGATCGGCATCTACGCGGCGTACTCGCACCCACCGCTGGTGCTGTACGGCACCGCGACGATCCTCATCATCGCGTTCACGACGCGCTTTCTGCCGATCGCGTACTCGAACCTCAACACGATGGTCGCGGCCGTCAACGCCGACCTGGAGAACGCCGCGCGCACGCTCGGCGCGACGCGGCTGCGCGCGCTGCGCACGATCACGGCGCCGCTGCTGAGGCGCGGGCTGCTCGCGAGCTGGCTGCTCGTGTTCATCCCGTCGATCCGCGAGCTGAGCTCGGCGATCTTCCTGTTCACGCCGCGCACCGCGACGATGACGACGCAGATCTTCGACTTCACCGACGCCGGCAACTACGAGGCCGTCGCGACGCTCGCCATCCTCATCCTCGCGATCACCATCGTCATCGTGTCGGTGGCGTACCGCTTCCTCGGCAAAGACTTCATGGAGACGACGAGCACCTAGATGGCACGCATCGACATCGCCGGCCTCACCAAGGCGTACGGCAAGAACGGCGCGCGCGCGGTTGACGCGATCGACCTCGCGATCGCCGACGGCGAGGTGATGGCGCTGGTCGGCCCGTCGGGCTGCGGCAAGACGACGACGCTGCAACTGCTCGCGGGCTTCCTCAAGCCCGACGCCGGCACGATCACGGTCGGCGACCGCGTGGTGTCGTCGGCGAAGCACGTTGTGCCGCCCGAGAAGCGGCGCATGTCGCTGATCTTCCAAAGCTATGCGGTGTGGCCGCACAAGACGGTGTTCGAAAACGTCGCGTACGGCTTGCGCGTGATGCGGCTGGGGCGCTCGGAGATCGAGGACCGCACCCGCGAGGTGCTGCGCAGCGTGCGCATGGCGGAGCTCGCCGACCGCTATCCGTCCGAATTATCGGGCGGCCAGCAGCAGCGCGTCGCGCTCGCACGCGCGGTGGTGGTGAAGCCGGAGACGCTGCTGCTCGACGAGCCGCTCTCGAACCTGGACGCGAACCTGCGCGAAGAGATGCGCTTCGAAATCCGCCGCATCCACGACGCGACGGGCATCACGATGGTGTACGTGACGCACGACCAAACGGAAGCGATGGTCGCCGCGGACCGCATCGCGCTGATGCGCGCGGGCAAGATCGCGCAGGTCGGCACCGCGCACGACATCTACGAGAAGCCCGCAACCGCGTTCGTCGCAACGTTCGTCGGCGGCACGAACACGATCCCGGCGACCTTGGTGGAGCCGCATGTCGTGGAGGTCTGCGGCTCACGCTGGCGCGTACGGGATGATTTCGATCCGGCCCAGCGCGGGCCGGTGACGCTGTGCGTGCGCCCGCACTCGGTGACGTTCGCCGCGATCGGCGACGACGCGGTGGGCTACCAGGAGAACGGCCACAACCGCCTCTCCGGCAAGGTGCTGCGGCAAGTGTACCTGGGCGACTCGCGCGACTACTTGATCGACTTGGGGCAGACGCAGATTCGCGTGTCCGCGCCCCCATCCGAAGACCGCAGCGTCGGGAGTACGGTCCATCTCGATGTCGCAGTCGAAGCCTGCCGCATCGTCCCGGGCGATTGAGTCTAGTCGCGATGGCGACGCCAAATCATGTGTAGCGCGATTCAGTTTCATTCGGGCCAAATCGAAGCGCATTGGATGCGGCCCCATACGACAGCGTCAGCGCTTCAAGTGCTCGTCGGTGTGAGGCCGCGATGACGAGAGACGACCTATCATAAAATTGGCCTTTTCCGGCTTTGACGCTTGGGGATGCGGACTTGTCGTTGGCGCTATTTAGAAGGTCGTATTACATAGCTGCGCTTAAGCTGATGTCGATTACGCCGAGGTAGCTCGATGACTTATCGAAAAGACTTTTTACGCGAGTTGGCAGCTGCTAGCCAAACCATGCAAATCTCGGCCCCAATGAGTTCCGTGAGCGTCGCAATTCCGTCCTATTTGGAAAGCCCCGACGGAAAGCGCGTGGCATCTCCCGAAGTTTTCGACAATCAGCCTCGCGTTTTGATCGTTGGCGCCGCTGGATCCGGCAAGGCGGTCATGCTGCGAAGATATGTTGCCGATGCTGCACGACGTTACCTCAGCCGGCAGGCGGGGATGCTATGCCCCATATTTATCAGCGGGAACCAACTACCACAGCTGTTCAACCGCACGGGCGGTGGGGTTGTCCTCGTTAATGGGAGCCAATCGGTAGACGCGACTGCGGTTCGCGAGATTCTCGAAAGTGGCCGGGTCAAATTGATCGTCGATGGAATTGACGAGATCGGTCATCATGCGGATGCTGTGCACAAACTGGTCACGTTACTCACCGCATACCCGGCGCTCACATGCGTGTTGTCTTCGCGTCCCACGGTGAATCTGAATGGGTTTCACATTTTACAGCGGTACGTTGTTTCTCCATTCGATAGATCGCAGGCACTAAGCTTTATCGAACAACTGTCCGGCCCATCCGACAGCGGGAGGGCGTTTCTTTCGGCGTTGGCCCAGCAGCCAAAGCTCCTAGAAATGTCTCGCCAACCTCTAATGCTGGCGATGCTTTGGCACCGATACGAGCGGGCCAGTGTTCTGCCGACTGATCTGGCGAGAACGCTCTCAGACATAGTCGACACGTTCATAAATCGGTGGAATGCAAAGCGTGCATTTCCTAACACGCTTACGATCAATGAGCGATTGGAAGTACTGGGCGAAATCGCTGTCAGGATATATGTGAGCGATCGAATCGACATCGGCCCGAATGAGATTGGTGCTGCCGTTGCTGCTGTCGTTTTGAGACAGGTTGACAGAGACGATCTTTGGCGCGATGTGGCGACAACGGGGCTTTTGATCGAAGTTGCTGAGCAACGGTTCTCGTTCATACACAGGTTATTCCTAACTTATTTCGTAGCGCGGCGCCTCCGAGACGACGCCATTGGCCTGCTTAGCCTTCTTGATGACCACCAATGGGACCGGGGCGAACTTCTTGAGCTTGCTTGTGGTCTCGCGGATGATGTCAAGGCACTCGTTCAAGGTTGCCTTAGTCGGGGATGGCTCATCGAGGCCGCGAGCTGCGTGTCTGCTGGTCGAACACGCGACAAATCTCTGGTAGACATCGTCGCGTCCCGAATTGGTGATGCGATTGGTGACCGAGTGGCGCGCCGTTTGACCCAAGTGTGGCCGCGCGAAACGGCCGTCTCGATCGCGGACCGGACGGCTGAGCGGATCGAATCGGATCTGCTCACTATTCTTGACGCTGCTTCCGATATGACCGTGCCAAACCATGTGCGGGGAGCCCGGTTTGAGGCGTTTGCCGAACGCATGTTTTCCGGACTCTTCAAAGTCGTCTTCAAGGACTATCGCACTGAGAACGGTGAGCTCGACCTTATTCTCGAGAACCTTGGCCACTCTCCATTTTGGTTGGAGTTCGGTGGCGATGTCCTCGTGGAATGCAAGAACCTGACAAATCGCGCTCCGACACACGACATCGGGCACTTTCTCAACAAGGTGACCCAGGCACGCGTGAAGCTCGCCTTTATTTTATCTGACAGCGGCTTCACAGCGGACGCTGAACGTGCTTTGCGCAATCACGCTTCGAATCCGGCTCTCGCACTTGTCGTTCCGATCACGGGTCGGGCGATCCGTGCAGCGCTAGAGACCCGCGACGATCTTGAAGAATTCCTTAAAGACGCTATCCGCGCGATAAAATACCTCCGCTACTAGTCGAGTCGCGAGCCATAGAATCGGCGTTTTCGACTCAGCGGGACGGTGTACTTGGCGTAGCCTTGGGCAGGCATTTCGAGTTCGTCGATGCCCGGAATGACCCGTTCCCTAAACGTACCGCGGTGTAGAAGGATGCCGTATGCGTTCTGAGCGGTATCGACACCATTTCGCGAACGCCCGTGAACGGGTCGACGCCGTGCGCTCTTAGGTCCCTGCCTGTGGCGGGGCGGATTGCCCGCGATCCATCGTTCAAGGAATTATTATGCGCCGGGCCGCTTCTCGCGGTGTAGAGTCGATGTAGGGTGCCGTCGTCGTCCCTGCGCATGGTCATCCCTCGAAGCGCGAAGTCTTGCCTCCTTCGAGAGAAAATGTTCCATCGGCTGCCTCGCGCATCCAGTAAGCCCCGCTCGTAACCAATCTTCCGTAGTACGTGCGGAACGTGTTGCCACCTATGATTTGCTTCTCGCTCAAGAGCGTCCACAAGAGGGCGAACGGCGAGTTTTTCAGGAACGCCTCAAGACTGTCCCGCCGCACGAGGGCTGCACCGGGCCCCGGCTGCGCGACGGAAGGATCGATGCAGACGATCCGCCGGGATGCATCGAACCACGCTCCACGCTCTGGATCTGACGCGACAGCGCCTACCCCGCGGACGATGTCGGCAATGGGAAAGTCGACGCGGAGCGTATCGAGTACCGAATTGTCGTTGCCGCGCTCATACACATACGAGCCGGTTGCGGGGACCAAGAGATCTTTGGTGCACTTGCGAGCGACATCGCCGAGTGCAGTCGGCGGCACTGTGAGCGCCCCTGGCTCCAGGGCAAAGGACGGAGCCCAGAACAATTCACCCCAGAAAAGCCGATTAGTATCGCCCGGTTCCGGCCGCAGCCAACGACCCGAAAAGTTCTGTCGACGCAACCAGCGATATGCGCGTTGCGCCTCACTCTTTGGGACGAGGTAACCGAAGATTAGATACCACAAATCACGACGCGGCACATCGTACCGGTCCTGAAGCAGTACCTCGCGTTCGCGCCAACTTAGGTGCGTATTGAGGCAGATCCACTCTGCGCCGGCGGGATCGACAACGGCTATTGCGTGCGCCGGGTCGGGCAGGTTACGCCCGTCGCGCATCCATTCGTCAATGCCGACATGCTCCTGCCAGTCTGCGTATGCCGGGCCCGACCACCACGATTGCGGGTGCGGCTCGAAGCTCGGGCGCTTGGTGTTCACGATGAGCAAGGATGGGTCGATATCGCGCGTGAGAACTTGTGTCGGCACATCGCAGCGAACGGGAATGCCGTCGCTACGCCAACCTTCAAGGTAATAGTTGTCAGCCATGCGAGCCGAAAACTCGAAGTAGGCGATCCACTGATACTTCTTGCCGATTCTTTCAATCGTCGCAGGTTGACGGCCTTCGCCACCTTCCCATGCCTCCCGCGCCGCACGTTCGTCAAATGCGTAGACTTCGGCCCCGCCGTAACCCACCTCAAGGATGCGCCGGAACATCCAATGAGTGGCTCTCACAAGGTCGAACCGGTCGAAGTCGTTGCGCGCTCTTTCAAGCGCGTTGAATGTGCCGACCTGGCTCTCGTCGAGCGAGGCGACAAAGCTGCTCTCGGCTGCCGCAGCAGCGTGCTTTGCCGGCTCCTCGGGAGGCTGATCACTGAGCGCTGCGTCGCCATTTTCAATCGTCTGAGAGACGTCGTCGGTTGTCAGCGAACGGTACAGTTCTTCAATGGCCGCGCCACCGCGTTCATCCTCAGAAACATCATTGTCGGTCTGATCTGGATCTTCACACTCGTTGACCGCGTCCTCTCCGGCGAGCGCGCGACGCAGCATCGCGAGTATTCCGACCGACGTTGACCGCCGCGCGGCAACCCATTGTTCGTGAAGTTGCGCCTGCGCGGGAGTCAGCGAAGCGGCAAAGGTAGCGCGTAGCTGTTCCAGAGTCAGAGGCGCACCTTGAGTCAGCCGCGTCGAAAGCCAGTCGCCGCGGGAGTTCGTGCCGACGATGTATCGGGCGAAGTCGCCATGCTTGTCGAGCGACGAGTGCACGTGAAGCAATCCACTCGGCGGCTGCTCCGACTCCGCTGCATTATTATAGTGTTTCCAGGAGTACCGCTCGAAAAGCTCATCGTCGTTGCCTGTGAGGTCCGGCGGATCGGCGCCGTACGGCGGGCGTACGGCGCTGATGTCGATGTCCCCCTCAATCGCGCCGAGGAACAACGCCCGTTCAACGATCGTGCGGGCATAGTCGCGCGCTAGCATGTCGACCGGCAAGCCCCTATTCCGCGCCCGCCCCAGCACGATCCGCGCGAGGTGCGCGAGATTCTCCGTTGCACGGCTCGTCCGCATCGAATGCCCCGCGAGTGCGGCATACAGCCGCTGAACTACATAGGGATCGTTGCAGTCCCAAAATCGCTCGTGCAACACCGCTGCGACCGTGGGCGCTGCGTCGAGAATTGCGACAACACCCTTTGTCGCTTCATCGCGGACGCGCCGGTTCGTCGACGTGCAGAGCCATAACAGTGTGACTCCCGCCGCCTCGGCCGCGCTGTCCGTCGCGTGAGCGTCCAGGCCGAACGCGCCTTCCCTAGCCCAAGACATCATGCGTGTGACGGCAGAGCCTTCGTACTGACGGGCGCTGACAGCGATGGTCCAGACCGCATCCCGACGAGGCATGTCAAACCCTCGAAGATAGGCGTGAAGCCCAGCCGCGTTGAGCGGGCTCCCGACCACGAGCGCGCATGAAAGGAGACAGTCAACGACATCGGGGCGGAGGTCTGGCTCCGTCTCGAGCCACTGAAAAACGGCACTCGTCACCGTCGGGCCGACGCTATCAGGACGACGCCACGGCAATGCGCGCAACAACGCCTTTAGCTGCCAATAATAGTGCGGCTGAGGAAGCAGTGCGAGAATCTCGCGGCCGTACCGCTCAGGAACTTGAAGGCTCAATGCTTCGAAAAGGCCCTCCGAACGAAAGACGCCGCCCGCTCCAGCGAGAGCTTCGGCTATTCGCGCGCCCATACGGTCGCGATCTCCTTGGAATTCATTCTCGACCTCATCCAGAAGGTTGCGCGCGCGCGCGTGGTCAGCCATGCGTTCGTAGGTAAATCTAATATACGAAGCGTCCCCGTACCGCATTGTTGAGATGAGGCCTTCGCGCTCAAGTGCGCCAAAAAGCGAACGTGAAAACTGCGGCGAGGCATATACGCCCTCAACAATCGCCTTTGCCTCGGCACGATCAAGCGTATTTGGTCTCTGAGGCGTAAGAATGCTGGCCAGGGCGTCGAGCGCACGGTGGACGAGACGATCGTTAACATCGACATCGAGTTCTGCACTAATCTTGCGATTTTGCGCATCGACGAAAAATTGGAAGATGGCCGTGAGGCCCGAGAGGCCACGTGGGACCTCCGCGAGGTCGGCTGCGATAATTCCTTTGCAAAATAGCGTGAGGAATAGCGGATTCGCGAATTCCGGCAGCAACAGGGGAACAGCCGGCTCGCGAATCCCGAAGTTCCGAAAGAAAGCCCGTTGTGCCTCGATAATGTCGTATGCGAAACCCTCGTGGACTATTTCGAGCATCTGCGCTCGTGCGTCGTCGCGAACGCACGCCGCCAGAAATGTATCCCGCACGGAGACCACCAATCCGACGCGCGGATAGCGTTTAATTTGATTTATGACGATGCTCAGTTCGCGCTGCCAATATGCGGGATGGGGTCCCTCATTGATGCCGTCGATAAGTATAAGGGCTCGCGTCCCAGCCGCCTCCGCCGCGGCTTGAACCGCGCCCAGCAGGACCTCTTGGTCCGGCGAGAGGCCGTTACGATGCGCGATTTCGCGCCATAAACCGCCGCGGTCAAAGTCCTCGCCGGCAAGAACTAGGAGCGCGACGTTGCCGGCGTCAGCCACCCGCACAGCCACATCGCACAGAAAGTGGGTCTTTCCAGACCCAGCCTCGCCAACGAGAAGCAAATAAGGGGCGCGAGAGAGCCGCGTTTCAGCATCGTGGGCGTATCCATATAGGCTCTCAAGGGCCGAAGCGAGTTTCCACAAGTCGTAGACTTGATGCTCGTACGGGTTTCGTTCGGCGCCGGCCGAAGCATTTACTGATGCATCGGCCGTGTCGCCTGCCTCGCGGACGAGCCGGGATAGAGCGCGGCACGCCGCCGAAGCATCACGGGCGATCTCCGCGATCGTGTCCCAGGAAATTGGGGCATTGCGGTCTTCGTGAAGCGGTTCTAGATGATTGCAGAGGCATGCACATGCCGCAGCGACGTGATCTGCTTGCGACGCCCACTGCGCGCGGACCACGGCTGAATGCAGAGATGAAACCCCCTTGCGGAGCGCGCGATAATGCGCGAAGACGTGCTCTATAAAACGGTCCGAGAGCATCATGGCGTCGACAAAGCGCGAGAGAGGGACGTCGACGTTCAATTCCTTGGAATACCGAGGCCCGACCGCACTCACAGTGTCTTCGATTCGTCGTTTGACTGACTCGGGAGAAAGCTGCGGACCCCCGAACAAGAAGGCCAGCAAACCGCGGTTTGCGGGCGTCATGAGCTGCTGCGCGAGTTCATGAGAGCCGCGGAACTCGAAGGCGACGGCCATGCCACGAGCAGCTGCCCAGCCCTCGAATTGGCCGCGGCGCGCTTCCCAGCGCTGCCGTGCCGATGTCTTCCCCGGGCTGCGGGCATCGCTCAAGTCGATCGGCATGCAGACGGCGTACCGGGTCAGGCGTGGGTGCCGATCGAGCGCCGTAATAACTGACTCGTCGACCTCGGCCCACTGCTTTGCTCCTGGAGAAGTCAGGAACCACTTAGCTTGCACGCCCCACTCGCTGCCATCGGGCATGATGCCGTAGCCCTCTACGCCACCATCGATCCGTCCAGTCGGAATCCACCGTCCACCGGCCGCCCGGCATTCAGCGCCGAAAAGCTGCTTACAGACCTCCTCGAATCCGGCGTTCTGGGACCCTTGGAATGGGCGCAGTCGAAGCCAGTCAATTTGTGGATCAAACACAGTGTATGGAACCCATCGCGAGCGCAAATGGCGGCATCAAGTCTCTGCACATTCTGGAACGATGTGGAACACCAACTTGGTTGCCCATTTACCGCGATGCTCGCTCCAACGGAAGTATCTGAGACTCTGTCACGATTCGAAGGTCGGGGCCTCGAACATTTTCGCGCCACGTAAATACGTGTCAAACGATAAGACTTTTGCGCGCTCATCATTCAGGGAATTCCGCTGATGATCCGCTTGCTTGTCGCGCTCTCGGATGCTATAATCTTGCTACGTCTAACATGCATTAAGAACATAGCGACTCGACCGGTGGTTGTAACACCGGCCGAGTCCGTCACCCGATGGAGTCGCCCACCGAATGACACCCTCCCGATTCGACGCGCTCGCGTCGAAAACCCGGGCGCGCCGTGGTGGCGCGAGCCCGCACACCAACCGCGGCGGCGTGGCCTTCCACATCGTCCGCGTCGTCTGGCTCACCGCGCTATTCGCTCGTCGCGAGTCGGTGACCATCGCGGACTACCGGCGCCGCTTCGGCGTCTCGGTGCGATCGTTCCGCCGCGACGTCGCGCTGCTGCGGCAAGCCGGCTTCTACCTTGAGGCTATCGCGGCAAACCAGTACCGCATGCTCTGCTTCGACCGTAACTCCGATGCGCTGTAGCCCGTACGCCGACGCGCCTCGGTTCGTGCGCGTGATCTGGCTCGCCATGCGTCTCTTCTGGGACGACTGGGTCGAGGAGGCCGACTACCGCTACCGGTTCGGCCCGTCCATGCACCGGTTTCGTCAGGAGGTGAAGGCCGCGCGCGGAGCCGGCCGGTTCTTCGACTGGTACCTCGCGTTCCTGTGCGGCATGCTGTTCGTCGCGTGGATCACGGGGCAGCGGTAGCATGAAGAACGTCGTACCGTTCGCAGCTCCGGCGAAGTTCGCGCAGTTCGGCATCGACTGGACGCGCGCTGCGCGAACCGAAGCCGAGCGATCGCTGCGCGAAGCGTTTCTCACATACGAGGCATCATGCGGGCCGAACGGGCTCGTGTCGATTCTGCTGCTGGCCATCGTGTCACGGCGCCAAGGTGCGGTCGCGGAGGATCTCCAGGCCGCCGCCGACCACGCCGAAATCCTGTTGGGCATGAAGATACGCAAGCACCAGCACGATGCTCTGGAGGCAGTCCACGACTATCTCGCGCACGGCGGCACGGTGTGGTGACGGCAGCCAAGGATTTGCGGTTGCAGGATCGGAAGGCTCGCCGGGATTTATGCAGCCGAATCTCGCGATTCACCATGTGTGCGGTCTAGACGAGCTTCGGCTTGCACCGCTTTCATCGGCGGACCGGGTCGTCTCGATTCTCGATCCGTGGGCGCCGGAGCCGGACGAGGTGCGTTCCATCGACGCGCCGGTGTTGGTGCTGCGGTTCGATGACTCCATCGATACCAGCGACGCTACCGCGCCGCGAGCAGCGCATATCAGGGAGCTGCTCGCATTCGATGCCGGCGCGCATGCGGGCGAACGCCTCGTCGTTCACTGCTCGGCCGGGATCTCTCGCTCGACGGGCGCGCTCGCAGTTCTCCTGGCTGCGCGACACCCCGAGCTCGACGACGAGATTTTTGCAGCGATTCGGACCATACGGCCGATTGCGTGGCCGAATTTGCTCGTGGTGTCGCTCGGTGACGAGCTACTCGGTCGGCGTGGAGCGCTCATCGCCGCGCTTCACCGCCACTACGAAGTTCAAAGGCGCCATGACTTGCTCGTGCACCCTTCGACAAGCTCAGGGTGACAGCTATCACGGCTGCTCATGGCTGAACCGATCGTGCCCGTCTTGAGCTCCTCGGTCATGGGGCCGCTGGGCGTGAAGCACTTGCCGCGCCTGTGGCTGAAGATCTTGCTGCACGCCTATGGACGCCTGCCAGACGGCTACCGTCACGGCGTGGGCGGCTTCGACGAGTTTCTCACCACCACGCTCGGGATCGACCGCGACGCGTTCGTGAGCTACATCGAGAGCGCGAAGCCGGATTACCTCACGCTCGAAGCGTGGGTCCGCGCGAACGCCACGGCACTCACAACCGAAGCCATCGCAAAGGTGAACGAAGGCGTCTCGGCCGCCGACATTCCGGACGCAATGTACGGCGAACGCAGCGCGCGCTTGGGATTCGCGGATCCCGCGTACAAGAGGGCGGTCGCGCTCAACGATCTCGACGATTGGCTGGCGATGCACGAAACGTTGACCACCTGACACCGCCGTGGAAGCCTGCCGTATCGTGGCGCGGGCCGGCGTTGACGAAGCGACCGAGCCTTCTTCATCCGGGGCCCATGGTAAGGGTTTAGTCGTGCGGTGACGGAAGATGCGCCGATCCGCCCGGTCGATCGCCGCGGGTCTGCGGTCGTTCTCATCGATGCTCGCTGGTTGAAGGTGTCGCTCTTATGAACATCCGCGTTCTTGCTGCGGCGACCGTGATCGTCATCGCCAGCGGCGTTGTCGCCTGCAGCGGTGGCGCGGGCGGCGGATCGACCATTCAGCCGGCCCTCCCCAGCCTGGCGCCGGCGACCACGACGCCGCTCTCGGGGCAGACCGGCACGCTGACGTTGATGATACCGCGGAACAGCACGCAGTCCGAAGCACGGTCGCCGCGGTTCGTCTCGTCGAATTCCGCAACGATGAAGATCACCGTGATCACCGTCAATGGCCAGGCACCGACGAGCACGCAGGTGCCGGTGAACCCGGTGACCGTCGCGCTGTCGGCGAGCAGCGGGAATTGCACCGTGGTGAGCGGTGGCGAAACCTGTACCGTCACGATCCCTGCCCCGACCGGCGCGGTGGTGTATCAGTTCGACGTGTTCGACGTCAGCGGCAACCTGCTGGCCACGAACACGGTGACGCTGACGATCCAACCCGGCACGAACCAGAACTACCAAGCGCAGCTCAAGGGCGTGGTGCACAACGTTACGGTCACGGCGCCGAACTTGAATGTCGGCACGGCGTTCTCCGGACCGATCACCGTGCAGGCGTTCGACGCGAGCGGTGCTCTGATCACCGGAACCGCACCGTATGCGAATTCGTTCACGGTGACCGATAACGACAAGAGCGGTCACACGAGCTTGACGGTGAACGCGACGACGAACACCACCGTGACGGTGACGAGCCCGAACGACCTCGTGATCTTGAACTACGACGGCGGGCCGGATACGTCGTTCACCTTCAGCGTGAAGTCGACCAATGCGTCGCAGCCCGTCAGTGGCGGCGGAACGTGCGTCGTGACCGGCTCACCGACGCCGACACCTACGCCCACGCCGACACCGACACCCACTCCAACTCCCACGCCGACACCAACCCCAACTCCCACGCCGACGCCAACTCCCACGCCTTCACCTACGCCAACACCCACCCCGACACCGAGCCCCACGCCGACACCAACGCCAACGCCGGCGCCAACTCCCACTCCGAGTCCGACGCCCCCGCCGCCCTAATCGCATCGCCCGTCCGTTGACCTAACCCGGGACCTGCGCAGAAAAGACGCGGCATTGTGTGTCACCGCCGCCCTGTGCGGGCGATCAAGCGCGCCGCGAGCTCGCCGGCGCAGATCAAGAGCGCGGCTGAAACCAACCCGAGGACGGCGTCTGCCATGAACTGCGAGCTACATTCCTTTAGATGTAGTAGCTCGCGCCGAAGCTCAGGTACCGGTATCTGCCGGTCGCGACGGTCGGCGAGACGCCGATCGACGCATCGAGCTGGAGGCGCTGGCCAAGGTCGCGATACGCGCCGAAAATGTACTGCGTGCGCGTCGGCGTTGCCGGACCCGTCGCGTGCGAAAATTGAGCGATCTCCGCAAAAAGCCCGGTGCTGTTCGGAAGAGATGCGCCGAGCACGAGCGACGGGATGAACGACGTCCACCGGGCGGCGCCGTTTGTGAGCGACGCCATTTGCGTCACGCCGGTGACGGAGAACACGGGGTTGAGCGTGTAGCCCGCCTGTAGTGCGTACGTCGTTTGCGTGCCGCCCGCGGAGAATCCGTTGACGCCGGTCGGTGCCGTGACGAAGATTTGACCGCCGTAGTTGAACTTCGGCGTGTATCCGAACACGTACTTGAGCCCGGCACCGATATCGGTCGTGCCGGTCGTGGCGCCCCCGATGTTGGCGCGCGCCGCCGAGGGCGGAGCGAGGTCGAACTCGAGCGCGGGGACGATCGTTCCGACGCGGATCAGCGACTGCGGGTAGACGACCGTGTTGCCGCCTCCGCTCGCCGACGTATTCTGATAGCCGGTTTCGACGAGCACGTGGTTCGGGCGTACGGTACACACCGAGTTCGAGACGGTCGGTCGCGTTACGATCGCAGACAGCGACGTGCACGGGTCGTTGTTGCCGAGCGCGGGGAAGTATTGCGATGGCGCCGCTGACGGCGCGGGTGAGGGGACGGGCGTAGCTTGCGCAAGAGCCGCCACGGGAGCGAGCACGAGAGCGAGGGCGGCACACAAAGGGCGGATCACTTGGACGAGGCTCCTTGCGCGTCGAGCGCGCGATTGAGGCCGAGGACGTTGACGCGCGGTTCACCGAGCAGGCCGAACTGACGCGGCGTGATGTGCGCGGCGATCAGCGTGCGGACGGCGTCGAGCGACGCTCCGCGCGCTTTCGCGACACGCGGTGCTTGATAGTACGCGCCGGCAGGCGAGATGTCGGGATCTATCCCGCTCGCACTCGACGTGACGAGGTCCATCAGAATCGGTTCCGCCGCGTCCGGGTTCGCCTTTTTGAGTGCGGCGATCGCGCTCTTCGTCGCGTCGATGAGCTTCTTGCTCGTCGGGCCGAAATTGGTACCGCCGGTCGCGGTGGGGTCGTAGCCCTTTCCGGCGGCCGACGGACGGCCTTGGAAGTACTGCGGCTTGGTGAAGTTCTGACCGACCAGCTCCGAGCCGACGACCGTTCCGTTCGCACCGGCGATCAGCGATCCGCCGGCTTGATGATGGAACAGCAGCGTACCGAGTCCCCAGATCACGAGCGGATAGATCAGGCCGAGCGCGATCACCGTCACGATCGTGTAGAGCGCCGAGGTGATGAGATGGCGGAGCATGCTATCCCGAGCCGGTGCGGTTTGCGGTGACGTAGCCATGATTAATGCGCTCCCGTGAGATGCAGGCCGACGAGCACGAGGTCGATCGCCTTGATGCCGATGAATGGGACGATCAGGCCGCCCAAACCGTAGATCAACACGTTCTCGCGCAGAACCGCGTCGGCGCCGCGCGGACGGTACGGAACGCCGCGCAGTGCGAGCGGGATGAGCGCGACGATGATCAGCGCATTGAAGATGATCGCCGACAGGATCGCACTCTGCGACGTCGCCAGGCGCATGATGTTGAGCGCATCCATCGCCGGATATGTGGCACTGAACATCGCGGGCAGGATCGCGAAGTACTTCGCGACGTCGTTGGCGATCGAGAACGTGGTCAGCGAGCCGCGCGTCATCAGCAACTGCTTGCCGACCTCGACGATCTCGATGAGCTTCGTCGGATCCGAGTCGAGGTCGACCATGTTGCCGGCCTCTTTGGCGGCCTGCGTGCCGCTGTTCATGGCCACGCCGACATCGGCTTGCGCGAGCGCCGGCGCGTCGTTCGTGCCGTCGCCCGTCATCGCGACGAGCCGGCCTTCGCCCTGCTCGCGCTTGATGAGCGTCATCTTCGTCTCGGGCGTCGCCTCGGCAAGGAAATCGTCGACGCCGGCTTCGCGCGCGATCGCGCTCGCGGTGAGCGGGTTGTCGCCGGTGATCATCACCGTGCGGATCCCCATCGCGCGAAGCCGGTCGAAGCGCTCGCGCGTGTTCGGTTTGAGGATGTCGCGCAGGTAGATCGCCGCCAGGATGCGGTGCCCGTCGGCCAGGAGCAACGGTGTTCCGCCGGCGCGAGCGATGCGGTCCACGTCGGCCGAGAGGACGTCGGTCGGGCCGCCTCCGCTCTCGCTCACCCACGCACGAACCGCGTCCGGCGCGCCCTTGCGCACACGCGCGCCGTCGGCATAGTCGACGCCCGACATGCGCGTGTACGCGCTGAACGGCACGACCGTGGCGCTCGCGGGCAGCGCGACGGATCCGTGAGCCGCGGTGAAGAGCACGATCGAACGTCCTTCGGGCGTCTCGTCCGCCAATGAGGCGGCGTATGCCGCGCGGTACGCGGCCGGCTCGTCGACGCCCGGAGCCAACACGATCTCGGTCGCCTGCCGGTTCCCGAGCGTGATCGTGCCCGTCTTGTCGAGCAGCAGCGTGTCGACGTCGCCGGCCGCTTCGACGGCGCGCCCGGACATCGCGAGCACGTTGCGCTGAAGCACGCGGTCCATCCCCGCAATGCCGATCGCGCTCAGCAAGCCGCCGATCGTGGTCGGGATGAGACACACCAGCAGCGCGATCAGCACGACGACGCTGGGAACGGCGCCGGCGTACAAGGAGAACGGGGCCAGTGTCGCAACCGCGATGACGAAGATGATCGTCAAGCCCGCGAGGAGGATGGAAAGCGCGATCTCGTTGGGGGTCTTCTGCCGTTGGGCCCCTTCGACGAGTGATATCATGCGGTCCAGAAACGACTCGCCGGGATTCGCGCTCACGACGTAGACGATGCGGTCGGAAAGCACGCGCGTTCCGCCGGTCACCGACGAACGGTCGCCGCCGGCTTCGCGGATGACCGGGGCCGATTCGCCCGTGATCGCCGACTCGTCGATGGTCGCTGCGCCTTCGACGATCTCGCCGTCGGTCGCGATCAACTCGTTCGCTTCCGCCACCACGCGGTCGCCGCGCCGCAGCTGCGCCGCCGGAACGCGCTCCTCACGGCCGTTGACCAAACGCCGCGCGAACGTGTCGGTCTTGGTGCGGCGCAGATACTCGGCCTGCGCCTTGCCGCGACCCTCCGCCATCGCCTCGGCGAAGTTGGCGAACAGGACCGTGAACCACAGCCACGCCGAGATCGCGAGGTCGAAGGCCGCGTGGCCGTTGCGCGCATCGCGGAACGCATAGAAGATCGAGACGAGCGCGCCCGCTTCGACGATGAACATGACGGGATTGCGCAGCTGAATGCGCGGGTCGAGCTTGACGAACGACGCGCGGATCGCCGGCAACACAATCGCGCCGTCGAAGAGCGAGCGAGAACGCGAGACCATCAGAATTGCTTTCCTTGCAGGGTGAGCAGATGCTCGACAACCGGCCCGAGCGCGTCGGCAGGGAAGAACGTGAGCGCGCCGACGATGACGATGACGCCGATCAGCAGCACGACGAAGATCGGCGACGTCGTGCCGAACGTCCCCGCCGTCGCCGGCACGGTCCGTTTGGCGGCCAATGCGCCCGCGAGCGCGAGCACCGGAATCATGATCGCGATGCGGCCGAACAGCATGACGACGCCGCCCGACACGTTCCACCACGTGTTCGGGGAGAGCCCCGCGAACGCGGAACCGTTGTTGTTGACCATCGACGAGTAGGCGTACAGGATCTCGCTGAACCCGTGAGGCCCCGCGTTGTTGAGCGTTGCGGTTCCGGCCGGCAGCACGGACGCGATCCCGGCGGGAATCAGCGCAAACACCGGGACCACGAGCGCGGCCAGAATCGCCAGCTGCACCTCGCGGCGCTCGATCTTCTTGCCGAGATACTCCGGAGTGCGGCCGACCATCAACCCCGCGATGAACACGGTGAGGATCGCATAGTAGATGATGCCGTAGAATCCCGAGCCGACGCCGCCGAAGACGACCTCTCCCATTTGCATGTTGAACATCGGGACCAGGCCGCCGAGCGCCGTGAACGAGTCGTGCATCGCGTTGACGGCGCCGCACGACGTGTCCGTCGTCATCGTCGCGAAGAGCGCCGAGGCTGCGATGCCGAAGCGCGTCTCCTTCCCCTCCATGTTGGCTCCGGCAGCGCCGAGCGCATGGACGATCGGGTTTCCGACAGCTTCGGCCCAATACGCCACGGTGAACCCGACGACGAACAGCGCCGACATCGCGGCGAAGAGTGCCCAGCCCTGGCGCTGGTTCTTCACGTACCGGCCGAACGTGTACGTGAGCGCGCCGCCGATCAAGAAGATGCAGACGAGCTCGATGAGGTTGGAAAGCCCCGTCGGATTCTCCCAGGTCGACGCCGAGTTCGCGTTGACGAAGCCGCCGCCGTTGGTGCCCAGCTCCTTGATGATCTCCATCGACGCCATCGGGCCTTGCGGGATCGACTGCGCGGCGCCCTCGACGGTTTTCACCGCAGTGTAGCCGCTGAAGTTCTGCGGTACGCCCTGTGACACCAGCAGCAGCGATCCGACGATGGCGATCGGCAACAACACGTAGAGGACGGCACGCGTGAGGTCGACCCAGAAATTCCCGATCGTCGACGCGCTGCGGCGCGATAAGCCGCGCATGAGCGCGATGGCGATCGCGATCGCCGTGGCCGCCGACACGAACATGTGCCAGCCCAGCCCCGCCATTTGCGTGAGATAACTCATCGTCGACTCGCCCGAGTAGAACTGCCAGTTCGTGTTCGTCATGAACGAAATGGCGGTGTTCCACGCGAGGTCGGGCGCGAGGTTACCGAAGCCTTGCGGATTGAGCGGCAACAACGCCTGCGTGCGCAAGAGCGCGTACAAGTAGGCGAAGCTCACCAGGCTGAAGGCCACCACGGAGAACGCGTACGGCTTCCACCCGGTTTCGCGCGCGGAATCGATGCGGCAAAGCCGGTACAGCGCGCGTTCGACCGGCGCGAACACCGGCGAGAGGAACACGCGCTCGCCTTCGAACACCCGCGCCATGTACGCACCGAGAGGCTTCACGAGCACGCATACCAGCGCGAACACGAGGGCGGCTTGAATCCACCCGACGATCGTCATACGAGCCCTCTCCTAAAAGCGTTCGGGACGGAGCATGGCGTACGTCAGGTACGCGAGCGCGGCGATCGCGAGCACGAGGCCGGCGAGAAGATCGGCACTCATACCTTTTCGCATCCGATGACGTAGCGATCGAGCGCCCAGAACGAGGCCGCCGTCAGCACGATCAGAGCAAGTTCCAACAGCACCGGGTTCACCGTTTGAGCACGAACATCCAAAGCATCGCGTGCATCGTACAGCCGAGCGGGGCGGCCCGCCATCCGTCGATCGGCCACACCTTTCGGCTACCGCCGCCGTCCGAGGGCTAGCGGATATACCCGCGGCGGTACGCGATCACAGCGGCGTGCGCGCGATCTGATGCCGAGAGTTTCGCGAGGATGTCCGCCACGTGCGCTTTGACCGTTCCGAGCGCGAGGTGGACGCTTTCTGCGATCTCCGCGTTACCGCTTCCCTCGGCGATCAGCCGGACGATCTCGGTTTCACGTGCCGAGAGTGGTGACGGCAGTGGCGGCGCCGGGGAATCGCTGAACGCGCGCAGCACCACGTGCGCGATGCGCGGGTCGAAGTATGCGCCGCCGGCGGCGACCGTACGCACCGCGTCGATGACCGTTTCCGGGTCCGACGCCTTGACGCAGTACCCGTCCGCGCCCGCCGCCAACGCGGCGAGGACGTCCTCGTCGCGGTCGTACATCGTCAGCACGACGATGCGAGGCGGATCGGGCGCGAGTTTGAGGTCGCGGGTCAAGTCGATCCCGGATCTTCCCGGCAAGCCGATGTCGAGGACGGCGACGTCGGGGCGCGCATCCGCGATGACGGCAAAAGCGGTCACGCCGTCGGCCGCCTCCGCAACGACCTCGATCCCCGCCGCTTGCAGCGCGGTACGCAAGCCGGCTCGCACGAGCGCATGGTCTTCGACGAGCACGAGGCGTATCGCCGTCATTCGCGCCGCTCCTCAAAGCGCGACATTGACACCCAGCTCGATGCGACGTTCGGCGGGGATCGCGAGGTCGTCCGGCAGCGGGCGGGCGTTGCGAAGCAGCGCCACGAAAAGGGCGCGTCGCCAGCGCGGCATCCCGCCGCGTTTCAGCGCCGAAATCTTTGCATCCGCGTAAAAGAACGACGTTTCCTCGCCTTCGAGATCCAGTCCGAACGCCGCGCACGAACGGATGATCGGTCCGATGCGCGGCGCTTCCATGTATCCGAACTTTGCGACCACCCGAATCAACCGCAGCGAAAACCGCTCGACCGTGACGCGCTCGTGCTGCTCGACGTATGGTGTTCCGGCGCGCGCTATGTTGAGAACGACGACCCGCTCCTCCTTCGCGCGCTCCCGTATCCACCGATGACGCGCCAGGAACGGCACGCCGCGCGGGTCCGGGGTGAGGAACACCATCGTGCCGTGTTCGCCGATCCCCGCCGGCAGGTTGTCGAGCACGGTACCGATCGGCGTCTGCTGCGCGGCCAAGGACGCTGCAAGGTGCCGTCTCCCTTCCAGCCACGTCGTGCTCAACAATACGAGCACGACGCTGATGGTGACCGGGATGTATCCGCCGTCCAGAAATTTCGGCAGCGAGGCGGCGACGAGGCTGCCGTCCACGACCAGGAAAAAGAGCACCAGCGCAATCGACAAGACGCGGTTCCAGTGCAGAACCTTCGTGATGACCGTGAAATACGCGAGCGACGTGCACAGCATCGTGACGCCGACCGCCAGACCATACGCGGAAGCGAGGCGGTCGCTGGACTTGAACGTCACGATGAGGACGGCGCACCCGATCGCGAGCGCTAGGTTGACCGCGGGAACGAACACCTGGCCCTTGTGCCGATGCGACGTGTGGCGAACCAGCATTCGCGGCGCGAGGTTGAGCGCGATAGCCTGCTCGATCAACGTGAAGGTGCCCGAGATCAGCGCTTGCGACGCGATAACGGTCGCCGCCGTTGCGAGGATCACCATCGGAACGAGCGCCCACGCCGGAGCGAGCGCGTAGAACGGATTCGCAAGCGCGTGCGGGTCGGCGAGAACCTGCGCGCCTTGCCCGAGGTAGTTCAGGACGAGCGCCGGAAAAACCAGCGCGTACCAGCCGGTTACGATCGGGAGCCGCCCGAAGTGCGAGAGGTCGGCATAGAGTGCCTCGACTCCGGTCACCGCAAGGATCACGCCGCCGAGGATCGTGAAGCCCACGATTCCGTGCGACGTCGCGAAGCCGATCGCTTGGCGCGGATCGAGCGCACGAAGCACTTCGGGATGATGCACGATCGCGCCGGCTCCCAGCAAGGCGATCACCGCGAACCAGGTCACCATGACCGGCCCGAACAACGTCCCGACGCGCCCGGTGCCGACACGCTGCAGCGCAAAGAGCGCGATGACGATCGCGAGCGAGAGCGGGACGACATATGGCTGCGCTGCCGGCGAGGCAACCGAGATTCCCTCGACCGCGGAGATCACGGAAATTGCGGGCGTGATGATCCCGTCCCCGAACAGCATCGACGCGCCGAGGACGACCACGAACGTCACGCCGGCCGCTCGTACCACCGTTCCGGCGACAGACGGCGGCGATGCCAGCGCCAGCAGCGCGAGAATGCCGCCTTCACCGTCGTGGTCGACCCGTATGATGAACGTGATGTACTTCAAGCACACCACGATGATCAGGGCCCACAGGAGCAACGAGCACACACCGAGGACGGCGCCGACGTCCGGCTTCACGCCGGCAATCGTGAAGCACACCTTCAGGGCATACAACGGGCTGGTTCCGATGTCGCCGAAGACGACTCCCATCGCGGCGACGACCAACACGAGCGGAGCAGCCGACCTGGGAGGCTTCATCGAGGAGAAACGCTAGCACGTTGCCGCGAAGCGCGGCACCGGCCGTTCGGCTATGACTTTCGGCTATCGCGGCCCATGTGCGCGCGGGCGCCCGCTCGCTATCATCTCGCCGATGACCGCCCCCGCGATGCCGCCGGCGAGCGCACATGCCGCTCCGGCGAGGACGGCCGCGTACGGAGCCCCGATGTCCAATCGAAACATCGCGACGATCGCGACGGGGACCGCGAGAGCGAACGTGGCGGAGCGCACGGACACGTGCTGTTTCCCGAGCGCGGTCGCAAATCGCGCCGTAAGCGCGAAGACCGCAAACCCAAGCCCGATCCGTGCTACATTCCAGAACGAATCCGGCGGTAGGAGATAGAGCAAGAGCAACGCTCGGACGAGGGTGACGACGGCGAGCAGACACGCGATGCCGAAGAGCCACGGCGACGTGTCCTCCCGCCCAAAACCCGACACGTGCCGATGGTACAAGCGGCGCCGCGCGTCCGCCAGCCGCCGTTCGGCCGAACATTTCGGCTGCCCCCGCCTCCCGCGAAAGCCGGCAACCGTCACTCGACCAAGAAACTTGTATGAGAGTAAAAGCTGTTCCACGCGCTGAGCATTTCACCGACTTCGCGCACGCTACGGCACGATCTTCAACGGCGCGGCCGCGATCTCGAGCGCGTGGGCAGCCTCGGCCGCGGCTCGCATTCCGGTTTCGAATGCGCCGCCGGCCGTACCGCCTTGACCGTCGGTCGACGTCGCTTCGCCGGCGAAGAACAGCGTTTCGCCGACCGGGGATCCTAAGGCAGTGCGCGCACCGCCGGCGCCGGTGACCACGTAGCTGTATGCGCCGCATGCAAACGGATCGCTGGACCAATCGTGCGTGGTGCCTGCTTCATACTCCCGGCCCACGAGATCGCGTTGCCCGAACATGGCGACGAACTCATCACGCGCGCGATCGATGCGCTCTTGGGCCGACGTGCCGTCCAAGGCCGTCGCTCGCGGTCCGCCGGCCCAGGCCACGATCGTTCGGATGCGCAGCGGCATCTGCGTCCAAAACACGTTGAACGTGCCCGCTTCGCGCTGGAAAAACCCAGCATCGCGATAGCGGCCGCCGTCCACCTGTTCCCAGAACGGCGTGCGAAACGCGAGCGCCACGCGCACCGCGTGCCCCATCTCGAGGCCATGAAGCGCCGCCTGCTTCTCCGCCGGCAGCGGAGGCGAAAACGACAGAGGCACGGCATCACCGCGCTGCCGTAAAACGCCGACCGGAACGGTGATGATTGCGCACCGAGCGCGGAGCGTGCATGCGATACCGCTTTCGCCGCGGGCATCGATCGTCACGGCGCCGGGCTCCCACGCGATGCGCTCGACCGTCGTGCTGAGACGGAGGTCGACGCCGCCGCGGATGCATTGCGCGGCCAGATACTCGAAGAGTGGTGCATAGCTTCCGACCGGCCGCGAACTCGTCGAATCGACACCCGTCCGAAGCTCATCCGCGATCGCGCGCGCGCTCGCGAGCGCGGGATCAGCCGCTTCAAAGCCTTCCACGAAAACCCGCGCGCGCTGCGCCTGCGCGCGCATTCGTGGATCGTGCTCGAAGCGGCTCAAGTACGCTTCGACGCTTTCGTCTTCGGCGAGCGAACGCACGCCCTCGAAGATATCGCCGGATCTGAAGTCTTCGTCCGCCGGCCGGAGCCCGCCGTCGGAACTCCACATCCATGCCGTGCCGCCGGTCGGCACTTTGGTCAGGCCGGCCTCACGCAGCAGCGCGGAGGTTTCGGGCGCCGGGCCGTGGATGAATTCCGCGCCCAGCTCCGCCGGCACGGCTACCGAGCCGATCGATTGCCACATCACGCGTCCGCCGACGTGATCGCGGCCCTCGAGCACGATCACACGAACGGATCGTTCAGCGAGCGCTCGCGCAGCAGCGAGCCCCGCAGCTCCAGCGCCGACCACGACGACGTCCGCATCCATTCGCTGACTATAGCAGTCCATGGCGATAGAGCGCTCACGATGAACGTGCGAGATGATTGATTTCCAAGCCGGGCTCCTCATCGCTTTGCTGGCGCTTGCCGTTCCACTCGTTGCCCTGGCGAAGCGCCTCAACGTTGCATATCCGATCGCCTTGGTGGTTGGCGGGCTCGCGCTCGGGTTCGTACCGGGGCTGCCGAAGATTCAGCTCGACCCGAACCTCGTGCTTCTGATCTTCCTGCCACCGCTTCTTTATTGGGAAGCGATCACCGCACCGATCGAAATCATGCGGGAGAACGCAGGACAGATCGCGGTGCTCGCAGTCGGGCTCGTCGTCGTGACGACGGTTGCGGTCGCGACGCTAGCGCATGCGATCGTTGCGGGGATGTCGTGGGGCGCGGCGTTCGTCCTCGGAGCCATCGTCTCGCCGACGGACGAGTTGGCGGCAGTCCCCGTCCTCGAGCGTTTCAGACTGCCACGTCACGTTATCGCGATCGTGGACGGCGAAAGCTTGCTCAACGATGCGGCGTCCCTCGTCATCTACGCGACGGCGCTGACGGTCGTGACAACGGGGCAGTTCGATGCGGCAAATACGGCGCTGCACTTTGTGATCGTCGCTGTCGGTTCGGTCGTACTTGGACTCATGGCGGGCTGGTTGGCGATCGCGCTGTGGCGCCGCATCAAGGATCCGGAATTGCAAGGCGCGATCTCGCTCGTGCTCCCATTTCTCGCATATTTTCCCGCGCAGCATTTCCAGTTGTCCGGTGTGTTGGCCGTCGTGACTGCGGGCGTCTACGTGATCCGTCGGACACCACGCGTGCTAACCCCGGCAAGCCGCAGGCAAACAACCGGTTTCTGGAACACGCTCGTGTTCGTAGCGAACGCCGTGCTGTTCCTGGTCGTCGGCTTGCAACTCCACGACGTTGCCGCGAACGCGTTTACAGACTATTCCTGGCAATTCGTTCTCAGTGTAGCAGTAGCCGCGAACGTCATCGTCTTGATCGTTCGCGTCTCCTTCGTCATCTTGGCGGAATATTTGCCGATCGCCGCGCCTCCCGACCACGCCGCGCCCGATTGGAGAAACGCGCTCGTCGTCGCGTGGTCCGGGCTTCGTGGTGCGATCTCGCTCGCAGCGGCGCTTGCCATACCGTTTGCACTTCCTAGCGGTATCCGGTTTCCGCACCGCGACCTCATCATTTTTATCACGTTCACCGTCATCCTCGTGACCCTTGTCGGCGGCGGTCTCAGCTTACCGGCCGTTGTTCGAGTATTGCACATTCGCAGCGGAAACGAGGACGAAGACGAGATGCGAGATGCGCTCCTGACGACGTACGAAGCGGCGCTGAACCGCGTCGCCGAGCTGGAACATGAGGGCAGGCTCGATGCCGCTCACGCTCAAGCGATGCGGCAGAGCTTCGAGCATCGGCGTGATGTGCAACAGCAAGCGAAGCCGGATCGCGTCGCGCATCTCGACCAATACTTCGATGCCGAACAGGAGGTGGTTGCCGCACAGCGCGACGCGCTGATCGAGATGCGCGACAGCGGCGATATCGACAACGTCGTGTTTCGACAACTGCAAGCGCAACTCGACTCGGCGGCATCACGACCCTCTAGCCGGGTGTAAGCCCGGCGATCAGCGCGCGACTATACCGTGCGCACCGCGCGCGGTTCACGGCACACGAACACGTCCTCGCGCACGACCGGCGCGATCGCTTGGCGCCGCCCGCGCAACGCATCGCGATCCGGTGGCGCAGCGTCCGCCTTGAGCCGCGTGGGCGCCGACAGCAGCTTGCCGCCTTCGCGCTGGACGATCTCCTGCGCGTACAGCGGATCGTTCGCGGACTCGGCCACGAGGATGATGTTGCCGTCGTCGCACGTGTCGTCGAGCTGCAACGCGATATCGTCGCCCACGCCGCGATCGCGCAACGCGTCGTACAGAGTCTGTTTCGCATCTTTGCGGAACCAGCGGCGCTGTGAGGCGCCGTCGCCGGGTTGGAACGTATCGGGCCCAGCTGCCGAGCGGTCGATCACGGCCAGCCAGGTACGCCGGAAACCTTCGCCATGCAGCGCCTGGACGGTCGCATCGGCGCGGCTGCGTTCGGTGAAGGTCGCGACGACCGCGGTCCCCTCGTCGGTGTGTTGCATTCTCGAATCCTCCGGCCCACCGCATTCCCGGAAGAGCAGGCCGCCTCACGCACCAGCGAAGAGGCGCTCGCCGGTATTTTAAAGCAGTCCCCTGTCCGGCCCTCATCGGTAACATTCGAAAACAGTAGGTCGCTCGTCATCGTCCGAGCCAAGCAAAATGTTGTGGTGGCGGCAGAGACTAAACAACGCTTGCTTCTCGAGAATGGCGATGTTCTTGCGGTAGAGAGCCGCGAGATCAGGCGGCGCTGGACCGAAACCGTCGCCGGCCCGAACGCTAACCAAGAGATCCGTCACAGTAAACGATGACGTGTATGACGGCGTGCCGCCATAGTCTTCGTCCGAATATGAATGAATGAGATTAAACGTCTCAAACCACTCGAAAGGTGTCGTGAAGAACCGAGAGTCTACGCCGGCTGTAGCGAACGTTTCATCGTCTGGGCGGTTTGTGCAGATGATCGCTTTCGCTGCGAGAAAATTACATGTCGTTTGCAAGACCTCCATATGGCTCAACGTCCTGCCTTTCACGATCAGTCCGACGTGCTTACCACCGCTCAAGAGGTCTGCCGGGCTTTGAATTCGACGCGGTATCGCGGTAGGCAACGGCGTCGGAATCGTCGTGGGCAGCGGAGTGGGGACCACCGAATAGGTTTGTGACACCACGGCTTTCATGAACGTTTCTCCGGCGCGCGAGAATCCGACGTCGGCGCAATCCTCCGGAGGCCCGATAGTCGTTCCCACCTGAACGACGGAACAGATTGACAGCACATCTGCTCCGGCGTCCGTCGCACCGGCGATTTCGACTCGCCGGCGCGTATGAACCACAAGCTTACACGATCCGGTCGCGCAGTCAAATGGTGTTCGTCCATCCGCGAAGTCGAATAGCTTCTTGAATTCCGCAGAGCCTCTTTCGACCTGAGCCACCTTCGCCCATTCGACCGTATCTGTTGGAGAATAACTCGTCGTAAAGGCACTACCGCTGGGAAGCGGGTAGCGCCCGGCATAGACCTTGCGCCCTGCTACCAAGGTGCATGGGAAATTCGTGCTCGAGTTACCATAACGACACGTACGCGCCGGCGTCGTGACGACTGCTAACCGGGCAGTCGCGTCACGAAGTTTCCCGATCTCCGAGTCGTCTTGCGCGAGTGTAAATTTATAGTTGACCGGAACAGCCGTCGGCGGGACGGACGGCTCTCCCGCACGGCTCGGCATTGGGCCGCCGAGGATGAGTCCGACTACGACGAAAGAGGTCCACGCAATTGTACTCATGCGCTCTTACCCGTGTGGAAGAGGTACGCTATGGCAAGTGCATACACGGCCGTCATGATGCTCAAGATCGTGAGGAAGAATCCTTTTAACGTCGCGTAATCCATTGGAATTTGCGGCGCGTGCAGTTTGCTCGCGTAGTAAAAAACCCAAAACAAGATAACGATGAGAGAAATGAAAACAACGGCCGTAGCCAGCAATAGGAACATCGTGAGAGGTGAAATCTCGACATCGGTCGCGTCTGGCTTTCGGAATACGAATGCGGCACACGTCGCAAGATAGCCCGAGAAGGTCGGCAAAACCAGATTCAAGAGTTCTTGCGCCTCGTTCACCCGCAGCGGGTAGCCGCGCAGCGGCGCGACAAGGAAGAACACGATAAACCCCAGTGAGAACCCCAAGGCGATGACAATGATCGTCACGCGAACAGTCGTTAGCTTATTCATGATGCCCCCGCACCAGTCGCTCAGCGCCCGCCGGTCGCCGCATCGTGAACTCGAACTCGCTGACACGCGCTCGGCCACAGTGCGGCGCCCTTACGTCGTCTCCGCGTCAGGTCGCCGAGACTTCTCGTCTAAGGGGGGCGCTCCTCTTGCTCTTCAGTTCAGGCACACGTAAGCGAAACCTAATAAGAAAGCAGCCGCTTGCCCGGCGTCACACGCCGGCGACGGCGAGTCTCGCATTCGCGAAGTCGATCTTCGTTTGCGCGCGGCGGTGCGCCGTCAGATCGCCGCCCGCGGCTTTCAGCTCGTCCTGCGCGGCGGCGAGGTCAGCGCGAGCCTGCGCGATGTCGACTTCCTCTTCGCCGAGCGCCGCGTCGGCGAGGATCGTCACCTTGCCCGGGAGCGCCTGCAAGAAGCCTTCGCTGCACGCGAACTCGAGCCGGCGCGTGGCGCCGTCGCCGCCGTCGCGCACGTTCGCGCGCAGCACGCCCGGACGCAGCGCCGTGAGGAACGGCGCGTGCGACGGCAGGATGCCGACTTCGCCTTCGGTGCCCACGGCGATCACGAGCTCCGCCTCACCGTCGAACTTGACGGCGAGCGGCGTGATCAGCGTGAACGGGATCGCGTTCGCCACTAGGCTTTGCTCATCGTCTCGGCGGCTTGCTTCACTTCGTCGATGTCGCCCGCGTACAGGAACGCCTGTTCCGGCAAATCGTCGACCTTGCCGTCGAGCACTTCCTTGAACGAGCGGATCGTGTCTTCGATCTTCACGTACTTGCCGGAACGGCCCGTGAACTGCTCGGCGACGAAGAACGGCTGCGAGAACAGGCGCTGCATGCGGCGCGCGCGGCCGACCGTCACCTTGTCGTCGTCGGAGAGCTCTTCGACGCCGAGGATCGCGATGATGTCCTGCAGGTCGCGGTAGCGCTGCAGCGTCTCCTGCACGCCGCGTGCCACGTTGTAGTGCTCGTCGCCGACGATCGCGGGATCGAGGATGCGCGACGACGACGCGAGCGGATCGACGGCGGGATAGATCCCGAGCTCAGAGATCGGGCGCGACAGCGCCGTCGTCGCGTCGAGATGCGCGAACGTGGTGGCGACCGCGGGGTCGGTGTAGTCGTCGGCGGGCACGTACACGGCCTGCACCGACGTGATCGATCCCTTTTGCGTGGTGGTGATGCGCTCTTCGAGCGCGCCCATCTCCGTCGCGAGCGACGGCTGATAGCCGACGGCCGACGGCATACGGCCCAGCAGTGCGGACACTTCCGAGCCGGCCTGCATGAAGCGGAAGATGTTGTCCATGAACAGCAGCACGTCGGAGCCGAGCTCGTCGCGGAAATACTCCGCCATCGTCACGCCGGTTTGCGCGACGCGGAAGCGCACGCCCGGCGCTTCGTCCATCTGGCCGAACACGAGCGTCGTCTGCGCGAGCACGCCCGACTCTTTCATCTCCATCCAGAGGTCGTTGCCTTCGCGCGTGCGCTCGCCCACGCCGGTGAACACCGAGAAGCCTTTGTGCACGGCCGCGATGTTGCGAATCAACTCCTGAATCAACACGGTCTTGCCGACGCCGGCGCCGCCGAAGAGGCCGACTTTCCCGCCGCGCGTGTACGGCGCCATCAGGTCGACGACCTTGATCCCGGTCTCGAAGATCTTCTGCGTCGGATCCTGTTCGTCGAACCTCGGCGCGATGCGGTGGATGGGCATCATCGCCGCGGCTTTCACCGGCTCGTCGGAGTCGATCGTCTTGCCGAGCACGTTGAAGATGCGCCCGAGCGTGCCTTCACCGACCGGCACCGTGATTGACGTGCCGCTGTTTTGCACGACCGCACCGCGCACGAGGCCGTCGGTCGAACCCATGCCGAGGCAGCGCACCTGGTTGTTGCCGAGCTCGCCCTGCACTTCGAGGACGAGGTCGCGCTCCGACATCGCCGTGCCCGACAGCTTGATCGCGCCGTCGACGTGCGCGCCCGCACCGTTCGCGCCGGCGCTGGGGCCGCCGCCGATGTGCACGGACAGCGCGTCGTTGATGTTGGGCAGCTGGTCGGTGGGGAACTCGACGTCGACGACGTTGCCGAGAACCTGGACGACCTTTCCAGTTGCAAAGGATGTGGTGGCGGCTGACATTATCTCACTTTTTCTCCGGGTTAGCCTTTGAGGGCTTCCGCGCCGCCTACGATTTCCAAGATTTCCTTGGTGATAGCGGCTTGGCGCGCTTTGTTCATCTCGACGGTGTTCTGGTCGATCAGCTTCTTGGCGTTGTCGGTGGCGTTGTTCATCGCGACGAGCTGCGCGGCGTAGAACGACGCGTTGGTCTCGAGCATCGCCGAATACAGCGTGAACTCGAGGTATTTCGGCAGCAGCCGGCCGAGCACGAACTCCGGCGACGGCTCGAACTCCACTGATCCGGACGACGATTTCTTTTCGGACTCTTCCGCGACGATCGGCAGGATCTGCCGCACTTCGGGCCGCTGCGTCATCATGTTGACGAGCTTGGGCGAGATCAGGGTCAGCGAGCCGATCTTGCCGCTGGTGAAATCGTCGGTGACGCGGCGCGCGAGCTCCTGCGCGTTGTCGAACATGACGCCCTGCGAGAGCGGCCAGAACTGCAGCGTCTCGGCGCCCTGGCGCCTTAGCGCGTTGCGGCTCTTGATGCCGACCGAATACCACGCGAGGTTCGCGTTCTCGCGGCGATGGTTCTCCGCCGTACGAATCAAGTTCGCATTGAACGAGCCCGCCAGGCCTTTGTCGGCGGTCATCAGGATCACGCCGCCCGGCGCGCCCTCGCTGCCCGGCTTCATGAACGGGTGGTCGACCGACCCGACGTTCGCGATGAGGTCGCGCAGCATCGCGCCGATCGCGTCCGCGTAGGGACGCGACTGCTTCTGAAGCGCGTCGGCGCGGTGAATCTTCGCCGCGGCGACCTGCTTCATCGCCTTGGTGATCTGCTGCGTGTTCTTCAGCGACCGAATCCGGTCCCGAAGATCGCGAACTGACGGCATGGTGTTGCTTAGAAACCCTTGTTGAAATCTTCGATGGCGGCGATGAGCAGCTTCTCGGTGTCGCCCGACAGCGCGTTGCTCTCGCGGATCGCGTCGGTCACGCCCGCGTGCTTCTCGTGCACGTACCCGACGAAGCGCTTCTCCCAGTCGCCGACGCGGTCGGTCGGAATCGCGTCGAGGTGACCGCGCGTCGCCGCAAAGATCACCGCGACCTGGTCTTCCATCGGCTGCGGGTCGAGCTGGCGCTGCACGAGCACCTGCGTCATCTTGTCGCCGCGGTTGAGCTGCTGCTGCGTCGCCTTGTCGAGGTCGGACGCCAGCTTCGCGAACGCTGCGAGCTCGCGGTATTGCGCGAGGTCGAGCTTGAGACGGCCGGCGACGGACTTCATCGCCTTGGTCTGCGCCGACGAGCCGACGCGCGACACCGAGATGCCGACGTCGACGGCGGGCCGGATGCCTTGGAAGAACAACTCGTTCTTCAGGTAGATCTGGCCGTCGGTGATCGAGATGACGTTGGTCGGGATGTACGCCGACACGTCGCCGGCCTGCGTCTCGATGATCGGCAGCGCGGTGATCGACCCGCCGCCCTTCTCGTCGGACAGCTTGGCGGCGCGCTCCAACAGGCGCGAGTGCAGGAAGAAGATGTCGCCCGGATACGCCTCGCGTCCCGGCGGGCGGCGCAGCAGCAGCGACACTTCGCGATACGCTTGCGCGTGGCGCGTGAGATCGTCGTAGACCACCAGCACGTCTTTGCCTTGGTACATGAAGTACTCGGCCATCGCGCAGCCGGCGAACGGCGCGATCCACTTCAGCGACGCAGGCTCGGCGGCCGACACCGCGACGATGGTGGTGTAGTCCATCGCGCCGTGCTTCTCTAGCGTCTGCTGCAGCGACGCGACGGTCGAGTTCTTCTGCCCGATCGCGACGTAGATGCAGATGACGTCTTTGCCTTTTTGGTTGATGATCGCGTCGACCGCGATCGCCGTCTTGCCGGTGCCGCGGTCGCCGATGATCAGCTCGCGCTGGCCCTTGCCGATCGGGATCAGCGCGTCGATCGCGCGGAGACCGGTCTGCAGCGGCTGCTTGACCGACTGGCGCTGGACGACGGTCGGCGCGGTGTTCTCGATCGTGCGGTACTCGCTCGACGCGATCGGGCCTTTGCCGTCGACCGGCTTGCCCAGCGCGTCCACCACGCGGCCCAGCACAGCCTCACCGACCGGCACCGACGCGATACGGCCCGTGCGGCGAACCTTGTCGCCTTCCTTGATGTCCGTGTCGGGGCCCATGATCGCGACGCCGACGCTGTCCTCTTCGAGGTTCAGCACGATCCCGTTGAGCCCGTTGGGGAACTCGACGAGCTCGGACGACTGCGCGTTGTCGAGGCCGTAGATGCGCGCGATGTTGTCGCCCACTTCGATGACGGTGCCGATCTCGGCTTCGTTGGTTCCCGTCGCGTAGCTGGCGATACGCTGTTTGATGATTCCGGCGATTTCGTCGGCGTTGATCATGGGTGTTCCTTAGTTGGTGGACAGCAGGCGGGCGAGGTCGTCGAGCCGGCCGGCGATGGTGCCGTCGGCGCGCTTGTCGCCCATCGTGATGCGAACGCCGCCGATCAGACTCGGATCGACCGACTGCGTGACGTCGAATTTCGTGCGGAACGCCGTCGCGAGGCGCGCGACGATCGCGTCGAGCTCCGGCTTGGCGAGCTCGCGTGCGCTGGTGACTTGGAGCGGTTGCGCGCCGCGCGCGGTGCGCTCGAGGATGTCGAACTGCGCCACGATCTCCTCGACCATGTTCTCGCGGCGCTTGCGGATCAGCAGCAGGATGGTGTGCAGCGCGATCGGATCGAGCTTGGAGAAGGCCTGGGAGACGATCGTCTCCTTCTCCTTGCGGTCGACGACCGGCGAGCGGAAGAACTTGCGCACGTCCTCGTCGGCCGCGAGAGCATCGACGAACGTGTGCAGGTCGTGCTGCACGTTCGTGATGTTGCCGGCTTCCTGCGCAAGCTGGAACACCGCGGTCGCGTACCGGCGCGCGAGGGTCTGGTTGGGCATCAGCCTCTCCCTCGGGCGAGGTCGTCGACGGTGTGTTCGACCAGCGCCTTGTTGACGGCGTCGCTCACCCGGCCCGGCGCCTGCGCGCGCGCCTTCGCAAGCGCTTTCTCGATCATTTCGATACGCAGCCGGTCGCGCGCCGCGAGCCTCGCACGCTCGAGCTCGCCTTCGGCATTGCGGATGAGCCGCTCGCCTTCGGCGTTGGCCTCGTCGGTCGCGTGCGCGCGGTCGCGCTCGGTCACGCGCGCGACGCGGTTGCGAATCTCCGCGGCGTCGCGGTCGGCGGCTTCGATCTCGCCGCGCGCTTGCGCGGCTTCGGTTTGAATCCGCGTGCGGCGCGCCTCGGCCTCGGCGAGCTGCGCGTTGCGCGCCGCCTGGTTCGCCAGCACGGCGGGGATCAGATATTTGCGGAACAACAGGATCAGCACGACCAGAAACGCGACCGACCCCGCGACCTGCGACCAGAGCGCGACCTGGACGAAGAACGCGTTGTTGCTTTCCATCTAGGCGGCCGCCCCCGGGCCGATCGCGCGCTCGAGCAGCGTTTGCGCGATCGAGTCGACGATCGCATCCTGCTTCACACGCACCGCGGCGATCTCGACACCGACTTCGTTGTGCGCGTCTTCGATGATGCCGCTCGCGCGGTCCTGATGCTTCGCGACGATCTCCGCCGCCTCGGTCTGCGCGGCGACGCGCGCTTTCGCGATCGCAGCCTCCGCTTCACGGCGCGCCGCGGCACGCCGCTCTTCCGCCGCACCGCGCGCCGAGCGCACCTCGGCTTCGGCCGCTTCGATGTCGCGGGCGAGACCGTCGATGAACGCGCGGCGCTTCGCGATCGCAGCACCGACCGGCCGCAAGAACACGATGTTCAGCAGGACGATGAAGAGGACGAAGTTGACGACCTGAACGAGCAGCGTCGCGTCGATCTGAAGGAACAAGGTGGTGTTACTTGACTGCCTGGGTTACCGGCGCCGGCGTGCTCGTGACGATCGCCTGAATGTGCGACGGTACGTTCGTCACGGCGAAGAACAAGTAGAGTCCCAGGCCCAGCGCGATGATCGGGAACGCTTCCAGAATACCGACGCCGAGAAAGAAGAATGTGAAGATGTTCGGTCGGGCTTCCGGTTGACGCGCGATCGCCTCGACGGCCTTCGACGCGACGATACCGTCGCCGATCGCGGAACCGAACGCGACGGCCGCGACGATCAGCGAGAAGCCGATCACCATCATTGCCAGAATCAAAGCTTCCGAGGTCACGTGGGGGCCTTTCTTAGTGTTCCTCGGCCGTTGCCAAGGAGAGATAGACGATGGAGAGGAGGGTGAACACGAACGCCTGCAGCGTGCCGACGAAGAAGTTGAAGAATTGCAGGCCGAAGGGTATTACCGCGGCGGCGAGCGAGAGATTCACGGGGCCGACCTTGACGTTCGACGCGATGATCGTCGCGATGACGAACAGCAGCAGCTCGCCGACGAAGATATTGAAGAACAGCCGCAGCGCGAGCACGACCGGCCGCGCGAGCTCTTCGACGACGTTGAGCGGCCCCAGGAAGAACATCGCGGCGATGCCGCCGGGACCCGGGAGAACGGGCTTGAAGAGGTGCGCGTACGCCTTGATGCCCTTTTGGCGCATGGCGACGAACTGGATCCCGAAGAACACGAGCAGCGCGAACGCGACGGTGGTGTTGAGGTCGGCGGTCGGCGAGCCGCCGAAGGGCAGTCCCAATTCCTTGAACGGGAAGAACCCGATCTGGTTGAGGATGAAGATGAAAAAGAACATCCCGATGAAGATCGGGACGAACCGCTCGCCGTGCTTTCCGATCGTGCTCGAGGTGAGGTCCGCGAGGTAGTTGACGATCCCCTCGAACGTCGCCTGACGCTTGTTCACGCGATTCGACTTGTACGAACGGCCCATGTACCAGAAGAATGCCAACGACACCAGCATCACCAGCCAGGTCGTCAGGATCGTATCGGCATGCACGGACCCGACGACCGGCCATTGCCACGTCAGGTGCGCGCCGACTTCTTCTCTCAACTACGTTCCTCGTCGATATGCGTTCCGCAGCTCGATCGCGTACGACGCGAGCGGCGTGAAGAATCCGGCATAGGAGATCGCTAAGGTCCACACGGGACCGGTGACCGCAGCGACCGCCGGGAGAATCCCAAACCCCAGTACTCGTACCACGTTGTTGAGCCCATACACACCACGCGAGCGTCTCCCATCAAGGAGGCGCTCGTTGTTGCGCATGATCAACAGCATGTTAGCGACGCCGCAGCCCCCGCCGATCGCGAGGTCGAGCCCCAAGATCGGAGAGCGGGTCGCCATCAGGATGGCGAACCCAGCAAGCAGCAGCGACGAGCGCAGGGCGACCGACCGCTTCCGCGCGTGATATTCACGCATCATGGCCGGATCGGCGCACCCCGTATTGTCGCAGATTTTGAGCGTCCCCTCCTGGACTTTCATCGCACGGGACTTTTGTCACTCACTTGAGCGAGCGAACCAACTGGACCGCGAAGAGCCCGACCCCGCCGAACAGCCCGGCGAACGTCCCGACGATCACCCACCACGACGCCCCGGTCCGGTTCGCGAGCATGAGGCCCAGCACGAAGCCGCCGAGCACGAACCCCACGAAGGTCGAGCCGGCGGCGAGCAGCAGCCGGCCGTTCATGCGGCCGCGGCAGGCGGGCCGAACTCGTCCGGCGCGGGCCCGTCGCGCAGCGCGTGCAGCAGCCAGCCGACGATCCGCTCGGCCGCCCGGCCGTCGCCGTACGGGTTGGACGCGTGCGCCATGCGGGCGTACAGCGAGCGGTCGGTCAGCAGCCGGCGCGCCTCCTCGACGATGTCGGCGTACTCGGCGCCGATCAGCCGCAAGGTGCCGGCCTCGAGCCCCTCGGGGCGCTCGGTCTCGCGGCGCATGACGAGCACGGGCTTGCCCAGGGTCGGCGCTTCTTCCTGAAGCCCGCCCGAATCGGTCAGCACGAAGTGCGACGCCGCCACGGCGGCGACCGTCTGCGCGTAGTCGAGCGGCTCGACGAGCCGCACGCCGTCGACCCCATCGAGCGTCGCGTGGACGACGGGGCTCACCTGCGGCGAGGGGTGGACCGGCCACAGGATCTGCGGGCGCTCGCGAAAGCCGGCGATCGTCCCGATCGCGCGGGCGATCTCGCCCATCTGGCCGTGGTTCTCGCGGCGGTGCGCCGTGACGAACACGAGCGGACGCGCGGGATCGAGCCCGTCGAGCGCGGGCGTGGCGAGCTGCTGTTCGCGCACGCGCCGCTCGGTGGCGAGAAACGCGTCGATGACCGTGTTGCCCGTGACAACGACGTGCGCGTGATCGGTGCGCTCGGCGAGCAGGTTCGACTTCGCCCGCGCGGTCGGCGCGAAGTGGAACGACGTCAGCACGCCGGTGATGCGGCGATTTGCTTCTTCGGGAAACGGCTCGGCGGTGGTCGACGTGCGCAGCCCCGCCTCCACGTGCCCGACCGGGATCTTCTGGTAGAATGCCGCCAGCGCCGCGGCGCTCGACGTCGTCGTGTCGCCGTGCACGAGCACCACGTCGGGACGCGCGTCGGCGATTGCGCGCTCCATCCCGATCAGCACGCGCGTCGTGATGTCCGTCAGCGACTGCGTCTTGGTCATGATGTCGAGATCGATGTCGGGCACGATGCCGAACAGGTGCAGCACCTCGTCGAGCAGCTCGCGGTGCTGCGCCGTGACGCACACGATCGGCTCGATGGCGGGGCGCGCGGCCAGCAGCGCCTGCACGACCGGCGCCATCTTGATGGTGTCGGGCCGTGTTCCCATCACGGCCATGACGCGCAGCGGTGCGGTGCTCACGGGTTCAGCGCGAGCTTGAGCGACCCGACGCCCCCGGTGAGCACGAGCGCGATGACGCCGAGCACGACGCACACGAAGTAGATCAGCAGCACCGCTTGGCGCACGTTGAGCCCGAAGCGAAAGATGAGCTGGTGGTGGAAATGCCCACGGTCCGCTTCGTAGAATTTCTTGCCGGCGCGCGTGCGCCGCACGATCGTCGCGACGGTATCGAGCACGGGCAGCGCGAGCACGACGAGCGGCACGAGCAGCGAGATCGCGAACGCGGTCTTGCTGACGCCGATGATCGAGACCGTCGCGAACACGTAGCCGATGAACAGCGCACCCGAGTCGCCCAAGATGATCTTGGCGGGGTTCCAGTTGTAGCGCAAGAATCCGAGCGCCGCGCCCGCGAGCGCTGCCAGGACGAGCGCGATCTCCGCGTGACCGCGGTTGAGGTCGATCACGATCAGCGACGCGGCGGAGATCACGGTCAGCCCCGACAACAGCCCGTCGAGTCCGTCGATGAAGTTGATCGCGTTCATCATGCCGACGTACCAGATCATCGTCAGCACGATCGACAGCCACGCGTGAATGTAGAGCGGCGGCCCGTGCGGGTGGAGGGGGTTGGTGATGAACTCCGGGATGACGAAGCCGTACAACATCGACATCGCGGCGACGACGCACTGCGCGACCAGCTTTGCGCGCGGCGACATTCCCATGACGTCGTCCCAGATCCCGACCATGAGGATCAGCGTGCCGCCGAAGATCAGCCCGATGACGTCGTGCAGGTTCGCGAGGTTTTCGTGCAGATGCGCCGGCGCGCCGAAATACCCGGTCCGGATGAGGTAACCGATCGCGGAGAACAACGCGAACGCGAAGCCGAGGTACACTGCGATCCCGCCGATGCGCGGCTTGGGCTGATCGTGCATCCGCCGCTCGCCGGTTTCATCGAGCATGCCGACGTTGAGCGCGAGCCTGCGCACGTACGGCGTCGTGAACAGCGCCGTGACGCAGGCGATCATGGCCGCGACGATGACCACCAGCGGGCTCATGCGGGCGCTCGTAACGGATCCGAAACGTACTGCTCGAGCGCGACCCCAGCTTCACCGAGCAGCAGTGTCGAGACCGGGTCGGGATAGGCGGCGGCGTACACGATGCGCACGATGCCTGCGCTGATGAGCAGCTTCGAGCAGCCCGCGCACGGCTGGTGCGTGCAATAGGCGGTCGCGCCCTGGAGCGACACGCCGTGCAGCGCACCTTGGACGATGGCATTGGCCTCGGCGTGGGTCGCCCGCAGGCAATGCCCGTCCACGAGGATGCAGCCGGCCTCGCTGCAGTGCGCGACCCCGCGCGGCGCGCCGTTATACCCCGTCGTGAGAATCCGGCGCTCCCGGGTCATCACGGCCCCGACGCTAGCCCGCGGACACGTCGCCCGCGTGGCAACGGTCCGCGCGATCTCCATGAAATACTCGTCCCACCCGGGCCGGGTCGTACCGGAAATTCGGTCCGCCCCGAAAATTGGCTCGTCCGCTCTCAATGCACCGCTGCATTCGCCGCGACGCCCGTGCCGGCCCGGTGAGACCATGTCTGCCTCGGTGAGCAGGACAACCCACAGGGGCGGTGCATCCCATTCTCGGTTAGCAACGTGCGCGCACGAGCACGACCGCAGCCAGTGTGTGGAGGACGAACGATGACAATGGTCTCGAAGCTGCTGCTCGCGTTGATGGGAGCCGGTGCAGGCGTGTCGTTGATCGCGACCGGCGGGATGTCATATGCACAGACAGCGCAAACGGCGCCGCCACTCTCCTCGGCAACGGCGCCGAGCGGTGCCGCTGCGGCCGCGGCGTACGAACGGCTTGGGCGGCGGATCCGAGAAGGCATCCGCGCCAGCCGGGCCGCGAAGCCGCTGCCGGTACGCGGCACGAACGGCGTCACGCAGTTGCCGATCGACAAAGTGCTGGGCCCAAGTTTATTCAAACGCGAAGGCAGGGCGCCGGCTCCGCCGCCGCCGCAAGCGCGGTCGCTTCAGTACGTCCCCGGGTGCCCGTATCAGAACGGGATGAAGACCGCAAGCCTGCTCAGAGTGTTCGCCGACGTCTCGTGGCACGTCTGCGTGACGGACATGGGGATGAAGAGCCTATGGGTCGGACCTGTTGAGCTCAAGCGAACGCCGACGAGTCCCTGGATGACGGTGCTCTATCAAGCGGGGCTCGCCGATATCTTCGTGCCGTACCATCAGCGCACGTGGTTCCGTCCGTACGATCTCAATCCGTGGGTGTTCGCCCTCGATGCAGTCCAGCCGCAAGATGCGGGGTCGACCGGCGGGACGGTGGTACTGACCAACGAGACCGTGCCGACCGTCGTCACCGAGGTTCGCGACCGCGGGATCGCGTGGCTGTGCAAGCAGACCACGTCGATACGGCGGCGCGGGCAAGAGTTCATCGTGTGGGGAATCGCGGACGGCGGCAATTACGACAACATCGTTCAGTACAGCTTTCGCGACGACGGAAGCATCGGATTTCGCCTGGGCAACACCGGGTACAGCGATCCGTCGTCGCCGGACGAGCCGCACATGCACACTGGTCTGTGGCGCGTCGACATGGACCTGAACGGATCGGCGAACGACACCGCGTATTACGAAATCCACAACGAATACAACACGCTGACCGCGAGCGACACCATCGCGCCCGTCGGCAACGAAGGCGGGTTCAAATGGATCGACATCCAGTTCAAGTCACTGCTCATCCAGGATGCTTCCACGAATGCGTACGGGCATCGGCTGGGCTACGAGTTCACCCCGGCGGTACAGAACGGAGTGGCTCGGCATTTCGGACCCGGCGAACAGTGGACGCAAGACGATGTGTACGTGACCAGATACCACAGCAACGAGCTCGCGTGGACGATACCCGCAAACTGGAGCACTCCAGACGGCTATCTCGCTCCGACGATAAACGGCGAATCGACGAATAACCAAGACTTGGTCGAGTGGGTGAAGGCGTCCGCGCACCATCATCCCACGGACGAAGACCGGTCGATCAACGATCTGAGCACGACGAACACCACCGGCGTCACCCTGGTACATTGGAGCGGATTCGACATCGAACCGCACAACTTGTTCAATACGAATCCGCTGGGCGGCCCGCCGCGGTGCGGACCGTGACCGGGATGCACGCTCACCGTAGCACCAACCAGCAGATCGTCCGCAGTATCTACGACGCGTTCAACGCGCGGGACATCCCGCTGCTCGCGTCGCTGTTTGCGGACGACTGCGTGACGACGGACATGGGGACGCGCCGCACCTATCGCGGCTTCGCCGGATTCATGGATTGGGTGAAACCGTTCGCGGACGCGATGCCGGACTCGACGGCCACGCCGGGGCTCATCGTCGAGTCGGACGACTGGATCGCGACCGAACACGTCGGCCGCGGAACGCAGACCGCTGCATTCGTCACGCCCGACGGCGAGGTGCCCGCATCGAATCGCGCCGTGGAGATCCTGTTCGCGGAGTTCTTCCGGCCGCGCGACGGAAAAGTCGTCGAGTTTCGCGCATATTGGGACAGCGGCGCGGTGCTGCGCCAGATCCGCTAGCGCGCTGTTACTCGGCGCTGGTGCTCACGGGGACCGAGCTCGTCGAGCCGAACATTCTGTCGCCCGCGTCGCCCAGGCCCGGGACGATGTAGCCGTGGTCGTTCAGGCGCTCGTCCACCGCGGCGGTCACGATGCGCACGCCGGGGTGCTCCGCGGCGAGCGTCGCGATGCCTTCGGGGGCGGCGATGATGCACACGAACACGGGCGACTTCGCGCCGCGCTTCGCCAGCGTCGCGAGCGCGGCCGAGCCGGAGTGGCCCGTCGCGAGCATCGGGTCCAGCACGAAAACCTCGCGGCTCGCCAAATCGTCCGGCAGGTTCGCGTAGTACGGGATCGCCGCGAGCGTCTTGGGATCGCGGTAGAAGCCCAGGTGCGCCACGACCGCGTCGTCGACGACCGCCAAGAACCCGGGCAGCAGGCCGAGCCCCGCGCGCAGGATCGGTGCGACGACCGGGCGCGTCGCGATGCGCTGCACCTTCGCCAGCGCGACCGGGGTCTGCAGCTCGATCTCGGTCATCGGCAGCGCGCGGGTGGCCTCGTAGGCTAACAGCTGGCCGAGCTCCTCGACGAGCCGGCGAAAGACCGGCGTCGGCGTCGACGCGTCGCGCAGCCGGGCGAGCCGGTCCGCGACGGCGGGGTGGTCGACGATCTGCGGGGCCGAATGAGGCACGAGAGAATCATCGCGGCGGCGGCCCGCCCGCCCTGCAACCCGATCGCGCCGCGGGGATAAGGAGGCCGTATGCTTCGTCCTCGCTTCATCGCGTCAGCCGCCGCCGCGCTCGGCGCCGCCGCCTCCCCGCTACGCGGATCGGCCGCTACGGCCACCCCGCCGTCCGGCCCGCTGTCCGCGGCGCAGGCGGCGCCGATCGCCGCAGCGGTCATGAAGACGATGGTCGCGACCGGCACGGTCGGCATCAACGTGGCGGTCGCGCGCGCCGGCGAGATCGTGTATGCGAAGGGCTTCGGCCTGCGCGACGTCGCGGCCACCCTCCCCGTCCATGCCGCGACCATCTTTCCGATCGGCTCGATCACCAAGCAGTTCACCGCGGCCGCGATCATGCTGCTGGCGCGCGACCGCAAAGTCCGGCTCGACGCGAAGGCCGCGGAGTACGTCCCGCTCGCGCCCCACGCGACGGAGTACACGGTGCGCCAGCTGTTGCAGCAGACGACCGGGCTCGCGAACTACACCGGCGTTCCGGCATTTCTGAGCAGCGTCGCGACGTCGGCGACGATCACGCCGGAAGCGATGGTCGCGCTGATCGCGCGCGAGCCGCTCGCGTTCGTTCCCGGCTCGCGATTCGCGTACAGCAACACCAACTACGTCGTGCTCGGGATGATCGTCGAAGCCGCTGCGCGGATGCCGTACGGCCGGTTCATCGCCGAGCGCATCGCGCGGCCGCTCGGCCTCGCAAACCTCACGTTCGGACCGCCGCCGGCCGGCAGCGATCTCGCGCGCGGCTACGAGCCCCAGACCGGGCCCGTCGCGGTGACGCCGTGGACGCCGCAGGCCACGTTCGCCGCGGGCGGGTTGTACGCAACACCGGCCGATCTCGTGCGCTGGAACGAAGCGTTCTTCGGCGCGCGGCTGCTCGACGCGGCGACGGTGCGCGGGATGACGACGCCGCCGCCGTTCGGCGGCGATGCGAAATCGAACTACGCGATGGGCTGGCTGCGCGACGAGGTCGATGGGCACCTCGAGATCTGGCACAACGGTTCCGTGATCGGCGCCCACGCGCGCAACGCCTACTTTCCGGAACAGCGCATCAGCATCGTCGCGTTCGGCAACTCGACGAGCTTCGACGAGACGCGCATCGAGCGCGAGGCGTTTCGCGCGCTGGTTCCGCCGTCGGAGGCGCAACTCGCAGCCGACCGCAAGCGCGAGTCGACGCCCGCTGCCGGCGAAGATCCCGCGATCACCGCTGTGGCGAGGGCCGAGTACGAGCGCTGGCGCGCCGGCGATGTCGACCCGTCGCGGTACTCCGCGCAAATGCGCGCCGAGTTGAGCACGATGGTGCGCCAAGTCGCGCCCGGGCTCACGGCGCTCGGCGCACCGACGGCGTTCGTCTACCGCGGAAAGCAGGCGATACCGAGCCTGTTCGCCACGTCGTACATCTTTCGCGTCACCACACCGAACGGCGTGGTGCAGTACGTCTACACGCTGGACCGCGAAGGGAAGATCGGCGGGATGTACTTCAAGCCTGAGGCATAGTCTCGGGCGGTTTCCAGTTCGGGTTCGTCAGCGACGTCAGGACGTGGTCGCGCCAGGTTCCGCGCAGGTACAGCATGTCGCGCGCGTAGCCTTCGATCACGAAGCCGAGCCCCCGCAGCAGCGCGCCGCTGCGCTCGTTCGCCGGATGATAGTTCGCGATGAGCCGGTGCAGGTTGAGCGTGTCGAACGCGTGCGCGATCACCGCGCCCACCGCTTCGCGCGCGTAGCCCTTGCCTTCGTACGCTCCGTCGAGCGAGTAGCCGAGCATCGCGCTGTACGTCGGGCCGGAGGCGATGCCGTACAGGTTGACGATCGCGACGAGCGCGCCCGGCTCGTGCCGGTCGAGCGCGAGCAGGCTGACCCCGTGCTGCGTTGCACTCTCCGCGCGCCGCCAGCGCACCCAGCGCACGTGATGCCCGAGCTCGCCCACGTGCTCGGGTTCCCAGCGCGCGAAGCGCGGCTCGTTGCGCGCCGCATACGCAAGCACCGCCGGCGCGTCGGAGTCGTCGGGCTCGCGCAGCACCAGCCGCGGCGTGTCCAGCCGCAGGTTCACGACGTGCGCGCGATCACGGCGAGCGACTGCGCCCGCATCAGGCGTTCCATCCCCGGGATCACGGGGGTCGACGCGATGACGGTGAACCCAAGCCGCGCGAGCAGGCCGCCGCTTCGCGCGTTCGCAATGTCGTACGACGCGTTGATGCTTTGCAGGTCCAGCGTCTCGAACGCGAACGCGATCATCGACGCGCACGCTTCGCGCGCAAAGCCTTGGCCCTCGTACGCGCCGTCGACGGAGTAGCTCAGCGACGCGGCACGCACCGGATGGATCGTGAACCCGTCGAGGTTCACGACGCCCACCAATGTCGTGGGCGCAGCGCGGTCGAACGCGAGAAACGTCTGCGCGTTTCCCGCATCGGTCTCGGTGCGCCGCCAGCGGATCCACTGCGCATGCTGCGCCACCTCGGTCCCGCGCTTGGGTTCCCACGGCGCAAAGCGCTCCGCGTTGCGCGTGTGATACGCCAGCAACGCGGCCGAGTCGTCGACGACCGCCTCGCGCAGCACGAGCCGCTCGGTCTCGAGCTGCGGCGCGCCGTTCAACAGCCTACGGGACGTCGTGGTGCGAGGTGAGCTCGGCGACGCGCGCGCGCAGCGCATCCTTTTTCGCGCCGGTCTCGATGTCGCCGAGCGCTTCGCCGAGGATCTTGCCGACTTCGCGCGCGGCAGCTTCGTCGAAGCCGCGCGCCGTGATCGCCGGCGAGCCGAGGCGGATGCCGCTGGTGACCGCTGGTTTTTGCGGATCGAACGGGATCGCGTTCTTGTTCACCGTGATGCGGATCTCGTCGAGGTACTGCTCGACCGCTTTGCCCGTGAGGTTCTTTGGCGTGAGATCGACGAGCAGCAGGTGCGTGTCGGTGCCGCCGCCGACGAGGCGCGCGCCGGCGCGCGTCAACTCTTCGCCCATCACGCGCGCGTTCACGATCACCTGGCGCTGATAGTCCGCGAACGACGGCAGCAGCGCCTCGCCGAACGCGACCGCTTTCGCCGCGATCGAATGCATGAACGGGCCGCCCTGGATGCCGGGGAACACGCTCTTGTCGACCGCTTGCGCGTACTGCGCCGTCGAGAGGATCAGGCCGCCGCGCGGGCCGCGCAGCGTCTTGTGCGTGGTCGAGGTGACGAAGTCGGCGATCGGGACCGGCGAGGGGTGCAGTCCGACCGCGACGAGCCCGGCGATGTGCGCCATGTCGACCATGAACGCCGCGCCGATCTCGTTGGCGATCTCGCGGAACGGCGCGTACTCCATCGTGCGCGGATACGCGCTCGCACCCGCGATGATCAGCTTGGGCTTGTGCTCGCGCGCCAGCTCGCGGACCTGATCGAAGTCGATCAGCTCGGTGTCTTTGCGCACGCCGTACGCGACGGCGTTGTAGAGCTTGCCGCTGAACGACACCTTCGTACCGTGCGTCAGGTGGCCGCCCATCGCGAGCGACATGCCGAGCACGGTGTCGCCCGGCTTGAGCACCGCCATCAGCACCGCCATGTTCGCTTGCGCGCCGGCGTGCGGCTGCACGTTGGCGTGCTCGGCGCCGAACAGCTTCTTCAGCCGCTCGATCGCTAGCGTCTCGGCGACGTCGACGTGCTCGCACCCGCCGTAGTAGCGCTTGCCCGGATACCCTTCGGCATACTTGTTCGTCATCACCGACGCGGTGGCTTCGCGCACGGCGCGGCTCGCGTAGTTCTCCGAGGCGATGAGCTCGAGGTTATCGCGCTGGCGGCGCTCCTCGTCCGCGATCGCGGCGTAGACCTCGGGATCGGCGGTGGCGAGCGCCTGGGGATCGAGCAGTTGCATGTGGTCAGCCTCGGTCGGAGTCGATGCGCCGGCGGATCAGCGTCGTCGCGGAGTAATCGGGTTTCGCCGGCGGCATCGTGCGCGCCCCGCGGAAGCGCAGCACTTGCACGAACACCAGCAACCCGACGGTCGCAACCAGCGCGACCCAGAACGTGGGGCTCGTGTAGCGCGGAACGTGATGATCGAACAGGTACTCGGCCAGGGCGATGACGACGGCGGCCAGCGGCACGAGATTGCCGAGCGTCTGTCGGTCCATCATCGCGGCGTCTCGCGGGTGAGATCGGGGCCGGCAGCTGGTCGGACGATGGTCAACGAGTTCTCCCGGTGAAAGCGGCGGCGATGCGAATCGCTGTTTCGAGTTCGACGTTCCGACGACCGCTCGAAGCCGGCGAGCTCACGCAGCTCGAATGGGTGGAGCGCTGCGCGTCCGAGCTCGGCGTGGACGGCGTCGTCGCGGCCGTCTCGGACTTTCCCCGTTTCGACGACGAATACGTCGCGCAGCTGCGCAAGGTGGCGATCGATCTCGGCATCGTGCCGTTCGGGATCGACGCGCCCGGACTGCTCGATCCGGCCGGCGACCCCGTTGCGATCGAGCACGCCGTCGCGGTCGCCAGAGGCTTCGGCGCGGCGGTGCTCCGCACGACGCCGCCCGTGCCGGGCGAGGTACCGCCTGCCACGTTCATCGAGACGGTCCGGGTCGCCAAGGTCCTGAGCCGCGCCGTCAAGGCGGCCAACGTCACCGTCGTCGTGACCACGGCGCCCGGATCGATCGCCGAAGATCTCGGCGCCCTTCGGCGCCTGCTCAAGGATGCCGACAGCGCCTGGCTGCGGCCGTGCCCGACGGCGCTGCTGGAGCCTGCGCAGATCGGGGCCAAGGACCGCTTTCCGGCCTTCGTCGCGACGCCGGCCGACGATCCGGCGGCGGTCGCCGAGCGGGCGGCCCGAGCGTGGGTGATCCTCGACGCGCCGGCGGCCGAGCGGCCGTGGGACGTGGTCCGCGACGCCATCGCGGCGCTGCGGCACTGATTCTGAGGCGGCGAGACCGCAACGGACGTCTGGGTCCGGGTTGAAGACCTGCCTATGGCAGGTGGGTGCGGCCCGGGCGCCCAGTGGCCAGCCTGTGAGGGCCGGACAACCGGTCGTATCCGGAGCTGATGCTCCCTAGGTTACGACGTTGGTCTACCACCGTAGGACCTACGCGTACCGTCGCAGTGCTCGTCGCTGCTGTATCGTATACCAGACGTCAAGTCTTGACACGCAGGAAGTTTCGTCACCCGCGCAGTTCGGCGAGGACGCGTCGCGGAGACGTTCGCACACGGGAGGAGGCGGCGCTCAGGACGGCTCGGAACCGCTCGGCGTGACGCCCATCGCCCTCAGCGTGGAACCGCTCGATCTTCCGCTGAAACATCGATTTACGATCGCGCGCTCGTCGGAGTCCGTCGCCAAGACCGCGGTCGTGCGGCTGCGCTGGAACGGGATCGAAGGACTGGGCGAGAGCGCGCCGAGCGAACGCTACGACGAAAACGTCGCGAGCGTGCGCACCGGGCTGGAAGCGCTCCACCTCGGCGACGATCCGTACGCGCTGGAACGATTGCTCGACCGGCTGCCGCCGGCGCAGAAGTGCGGGCTCGACATCGCGCTGCACGACCTCATCGGCAAGGACCTCGACCGCCCGCTGTGGCGGCTGCTCGGGCTCGACCCGGCGCGCACGCCGCGCACGTCGTTCACCATCGGCATTGCGCCGCTCGGCGAGACGCTCGCGAAGGTGCGCGAGGTCGGTGCGCACCCCGTCATAAAGGTGAAGCTCGGCAGCGGCGCGGAGGTCGAGACGATCGAAGCGATCCGCTCGGTCTACACCGGCGCGATCCGCATCGACGCGAACGAGGGCTGGACGCCGGAACAGGCCGTTGCGCTGCTGGCGGAACTCGCGAAGTTCGAGATCGAGTTCTGCGAGCAGCCCATTCCAGCCGGCGCGCCCGAAAAGCTGCGCTGGATTCGCGAGCGCTCGCCCATCCCGATCGTCACCGACGAGGACTCCAAGGACGCGAACGATCTCCCGGTGTTGTTGGGATGCGTCGACGGCATCAACGTCAAGCTCGTCAAGTGCGGCGGCATTCGCGGGGCACTCGAGATGATCCACACGGCACGCGCGATGGGCCTGAAGATCATGCTGGGCTGCATGCTCGAGTCGCAGATCCTCACGACGGCCGCGGCACATTTGAGCCCGCTCGTCGACTGGGCCGACCTCGACGGACCGTTCCTCACGTCGCACGATCCCTTCACCGGAATCACCTACGCGGACGGCAAGATCGTGCTTCCGGACGGCCCGGGGCTCGGCGTGCGAGAGACCGCGTCCTTCGACAAGCTCAGGATGACAGCCCGCGGATGAGCCGCCGGTACATCGTGCTGGCGCCGCACGCGTTCACGTCGCGCGCGGCCAAAATGGCGCACGGCGTCATCTCGTACTCGTCGGACACCGTCGTCGCCGTGGTCGATCCCGATCACGCCGGGCGCAGCGTGCGCGACGTGCTGCCGTATCTCGGCAGCGACGCACCGATCGTCGCGACGATCGACGAGGGGCTGCTGTTCGCGCCGACGTCGCTGCTGATCGGGATCGCGCCTGCCGGCGGGCGGCTGCCGGACGACTTTCGCGAAGCGATTCGCATCGCATTGCGCGCGCGGCTCGAAGTGGTCAGCGGGCTGCACGCGATGCTCAACGACGACGACGAGTTCGCGTCGCTCGCGCGGGAGCACGACACGCGCATCTGGGATCTGCGCTTGCCGCCGGCCGCGCCGCTTTTCTCCGGCGCCGCGTGGGACGTCAAAGCGAAGATCGTGCTGACCGTCGGCAGCGACGCCGCGGTCGGCAAGATGACGGCGTCGCTGGAGCTGCTGCGCGCGGCGCGCGACCGCGGTGCCGACGCGGCGTTCGTGCCCACCGGCCAGATCGGGATCGCGATCGCGGGCTGGGGCACGGCAATCGACCGCGTCGTGTGCGATTTCGCGCCCGGCGCCGCCGAGCAGCTCGTGCTCGAAGGCGACCGGCGTGCGCGCGACTTGCTTTTCCTCGAAGGCCAGGGCGGCATCAACAACCCGGCGTTCGCGCCGGTCACGCTGGCGCTGCTGTACGGCGGCGCACCCGATGCGCTCGTGCTCGTGCACAACGTCGCGCGCACGGCGATCGAGGACTACGACGTTCCGATCCTGCCGTACCGCACGCTGATCCGCACGTACGAGGCGCTCTGCGCGACGGTGAAACCGGCCCGCGTGGTCGGCATCGCGCTCAACACGCGCGATTGCGACGAAGAAGAAGCGCAAGCCCAGATCGAACGCGCGCGCACCGAGACCGGGCTGCCGTGCGACGATGTGGTGCGCAACGGGCCGCACGCGCTCTACGACGCGATCGCGCCCGCGCTGGTAAAAACCGAGGTTCTGCATGCATAAGCTTCTCGCCGTGTTCGCCGCCTGCGCGGTGGTGCTCGGCGCCTGCACGAAGGCCGACCAGTCTACGACCGCGCCGGGCGGAAGGCACGCGTGGACGCATCCCGGGCATCTCATCATCGGCAGCGCCGGCGAGGAACCCGACAATCTCAACGAGATGTTCGCGCACACCGACGCCGCGGACCAGCTCGCGAACTTGATCTACGAACCGCTCTTTCGCTACGACCCGGCGGGAGATTTCATGCCGGCCGCGGCGACCGAGGTTCCGACGCTGCAAAACGGCGGGATCAGCAAAGACGGCAAGACCATCGTGCTGCACCTTCGCAAAGGGATGACGTGGTCGGACGGCGTGCCGTACGACGCGCGCGACCTGCAATTCACTTGGCACGCCGTGATGAACCCCGCGAACAACGTCAAGCAGCGCAACGGCTGGGACGACATCACGGCGCTCGACGTCGCGTCGGACAACCTCACCGCCACGCTGCATCTCAAACAGGTCTATTCCGGGCTGCTCGGCATCTTCGCGTTCGGCGGCGCGGCCTATCCGCCGCTGCCGGCGCACGTGCTCGCGAAGCTGCCGGATCTCAACCACGCGCCGTTCAACACGCACCCGCTCTCGTCGGGACCGTTCGTGCTGACGACCTGGAATCACGGCTCGTCGCTCGAGCTCGTCGCGAACGAGCACTACTGGCGCGGCAAGCCCGGCTTGCAGGCGATCACGTACAAGATCGTGCCGAACGCCGACACGCTGTTCAACGAGCTCAAGACGCACGAGGTCGACGTGTACGAGTCGATCCCGGAAGCGCAGATCCCCAAGCTCGACAGCGTCCAGGGCTACAGCGTCGGAAAGCATCTGCTGGCAAACTACCGGCGCCTGGAGTTCAACACGGCGCGCCCGAACCTGTCCGACGTGCGCGTGCGCAAAGCGGTCGCGATGGGCGTCGACTGGGACCGCATGAACCGCACGATCTACCACGGCTACAACGTGCGCGCGGTGAGCGATCTGCTACCGGGCCACTGGGCGGCACCGACGGGGATCACGAACTACCCGTACGATACGGCCGCGGCGAAGAAGCTGCTCGACGACGCCGGCTGGGTGGCCGACGCGACGGGCGTGCGGCGCAAGAACGGCGTCCCGCTCGGGTTCTCGGTGTCGACGACGCCGTCGAAACCCGCGAACGTGCAAGCCGAAGTGCAGATGCTGCAACAACTGAAAGATCTCGGCATCGCGCTGGAGATCAAGAACTATCACACCAGCCTGCTGTTCTCGCGCGAAGGACCGATCTACACGGGGCACTTCGACACCGAGTTCACGATCGCGACGAACGCGCCGGACCCCGACAACGAAGGGCTTTGGAGCGGCAAGTTCATCCCGCCGCACGGCGCGAACACGAGCTGGCTGAACGACCCGGTGCTCACGCGCGACAGCCACGAAGCGCTGCTGACGTTCGACCGCGCGAAGCGCAAGGCGTACTACCAAGAGATGGCGCAGCGCGTTCACGATCTCGTGCCGGTGGTGTATCTCTACTGGCAGAATTCGTTCAACGCGGTCAACAGCGATCTGACGAACTGGAAACCCGCCGCGTACATCTCGAACTACTGGAACTGCTGGGAGTGGACGATCTAACGCGCGCGATCGGTCAGCCGCTGCCGACCGATCCCATGAGCGACGCGAAGATGGCCGGCGCGTCGTAGCCGATCCCGTCCTGGAACACGACGCGCGGGTGCTCGATCACCGTCACGTCGTTCGCGAGATCGCCGTCGAGCAGCAGCAGATCGGCGCTCTTGCCCGCGGCGATCGTGCCGACGCTGCCGGCGCGGCCCAGCGACACCGCACCGTTGAGCGTCATCACGCGCACCGCTTCGGGAATGCGCAGCCCGGCTTCGACGAGCAGCTCAAACTCGCGCTGATCGGCGATCCCGGGCAGCGTGATGCCGATCCCGGTTGGGTCCGCGCCGCCGGTCAGCAAGCCGCCCGCGCGATAGAACGCGACCTCGAAGCCCATCTCGGTGCGGAACTCGCCGTCCGCCTCCGCGGCCGCGCTCGCGAGGTCGCGCTTGAAACGTTCGCGCTTCTGCTCGCCCGCCGCACGCTCGACGTCGTTGAGCAACGGGGCGGTGCGGTTCCAGTCGTCACGATCGTATCGCGCGACGTCGAACGACTCGAACACCGGCAGCGTCGAGCTGAGCGCGACGTGGTGCGCGATCATGTCGCGCATGAGGCGTTTCACGCGCGGATCGTCGATCGGCAGCTTCGCGAGCGCGGGGCTGAGCGCGGATTTCTGGTCCGGGCAGACGTTCCCGCGAAATTTCGGATCGAAGTCCTCGTCGACGAACAAACCGTGTTCGAGCGAATCGACGCCCATCGCAACGGCTTCCTCCGCGCCGATCGAGCACAGGTGCGCGACGACCTTCGTGTGACGGCGGTGCGCCTCCGCGACGACCGCCCGCGCGACCTCCGGCAGCACGTGCATGTACAGCTTGAACGACGTCACCCCGTGGTCGGCCCACATGTCGACGAACGCACGGCCCTCCGCGGCGTTGCGCAACCGCGCCATCTCCGGAAAGAACTCGTCCGGTCCGCTGATGTAGGGGCTCGTGACGTCGAGCTTGGGGCCGGGCTGTACGTGCTTGGCGACGCCGTCGCGCGTCGCGAGGTCGGTCCACGGCGCCATCGACCCCGTCGTGCGCGCCGACGTGACGCCGCCAGCGAGGTAGAGCCGCGGAAACTGGAACGGCATCGGGCGGCCGTTGGGGCCGGGGGCCGACGGCGCGAACCAGAACAAGTGCTCGTGCGTCGCCACCATGCCCGGCATCAGCGTTGCGCCCCGGCCGTCGACGATCGTCGCGCCGGGCGGCGCGTTCACGTCGCGCGCGGCGCCGGCGGCCGCGATGCGGTCGCCCTCGATCACCACGGTCTGGTGGTCGCGCACGGGCGCGCCGGTGCCGTCGAACAGCCGCACGTCGACGATCGCGATCGATCGCTGCGCGTACTTGACAAGCGGCGCCATCGTGCGAGGCGGGGTGAAACCCCTCGGCGCGGCGAGCGCGATGCCGGTGGATGCGGCGAGTGCGAGAACGGTGGCGGCGAAGCGGCGCATGCGAACGAAACTGCGCGACGAGGCCGCGGATGACCCGCCCGTCGCAGCCGCAGGACCGGCTGACGGCGCTCGATGCCGTGCGCGACGTGCCGCTGCACGTGGTGCTCGTCGAGCCGCAAATTCCGCCGAACGCGGGCAACGTCGCGCGGTTGTGCGCCGCGACCGGCTGCGCGCTCCACCTCGTCGAGCCGCTCGGCTTTCGCATCGACGACCGCGACCTCAAGCGCGCGGGCCTGGACTATTGGGACGCGCTCGGCGTCATCGTGCACCCGTCGCTCGATGCGCTGCTCGACGCGTTCCCGCCGCACCGCCGCTGGCTGCTCTCGACGCGCGCGACGCGCAGCTACGCCGAGGCGGAGTTCGCGCGCGGCGACGCGCTGGTGTTCGGCAAGGAGACGGCGGGCTTACCGCAAGCGCTCATCGACGCGCATCCGGAGCGCGCGCTGCGCATCCCGATGCGCGTGGGCGCGGTGCGTTCGATCAACCTGTCGACCGCCGCGGGCGTCGTGACCTACGCGGCACTCGCGCGGCTCGGATTTCCCGGTTTGCTCTGACTGCGGTTCTCGCTGGGCAGCGTGAATGCGATCAGCGTTCCCGCCAGCGCGAGGCCCGCGATCGTGAGCAGCGACGCAGCCACGCCGTGCGCGTCGGCAATCGCGCCGAGCACGGGCGACAGCCCGCCGCCGAGCGACACCGCGAGACCGAGCGTCACGCCCGACGCGAGCCCGACGCGGTTCGGGAGAAACTCCTGGCCGAGCACGACGAACGACGCCTGCGACGCGACCAGCACGAAGCCGGTCAACGCGATGATCGCGAACGCGAGCGGCAGCGGGCCGCCGCCGTGCGTGAGCGCGACGAACGCAACGAACAGCACGACGGTGAGCCCCGTGGACCACAGCATCACCGGCTTGCGGCCGACGCGGTCTGCAATCGGCCCCCCTGCGACGGTTCCGAACGCGCCCGATAACAAATAGGCGACGAGCGCAGCGTCGGCGACGGCCGGGCTCGTGTGCAAGACCTCGACGAAGTACAGCGGCAGGAACGCCACGCTGCCGAGATACGCCATCGACCGCACGATCACGAACGCGCTGAGCTTTCCGAACGACACCCAGTCGTCCGTGCCGGCCGACTTGCGCTGCTTGACGTGGTTCGGGATGAACGCGGCGAGCCGGCGCACCTCGAGCAGCACGACGCCCGCGATCAGCGCGACGGGGATCGCGGCGGCGAGCGTGCCGTGCAGTCCCCACAGCGAGATCGCCGCCGTGGCGAACGCAGGGCCGATCGCGAAGCCGAGGTTGCCGCCGACGGTGAACCAGCGCATCCCGCTGGCCTTCTGGTCGCCCGCGACCCAGTTCGCGAACCGCGCCGCCTCGGGGTGGAACGTCGCGACGCCGATCCCGCTTACCAGTGCCGCGAGAAACAGCAGCGGCATCGTCGGCAGCACGCCCAGCGCCGCGACGCCGCCGCCCGCGAGCAGCAATCCCAGCGCGATCAGCCACGGCATCGAGCGGCGGTCGGCGAGGTGGCCGATCGCCGGCTGGATCACCGACGACGACATCGCCTGACACAGCACGAGCGTCCCCGCGGTTTGATGCGACAGGTGCCGCTCGAGGATCAGATACGGCAGCAGCGCCGGGATGAAGCTCTGGTTGACGTCGTCCGCCAGGTGCGCGGTCGCGAGCAGGGCCATGGAGCGCACGTCGAGGCGGGACACCCCGCGGCGATTACGACGAGCGGCGGTAGATTCCGTCGAAAAGCGAACCGTTCGCAAAAGTGCCATCTTCCTTGTCCGCCATCGAACGGCGCGTCGTTGCGTGCCGCCGTTGCCCCGAATTGCGCGCGTACTGCGCCGAGGTGGGGCGCGTCAAGAAGCGCGCGTTCCTCGCGCACGACTACTGGGCCAAGCCCGTGCCCGGCTGGGGCGATCCCCGTGCGCGCGTCGTGCTGGTCGGCCTCGCGCCCGGCGCCCACGGCTCCAACCGGACCGGCCGCGTGTTCACCGGCGACGGCAGCGGCGAGTGGCTGTTCCGCGCGCTGCACCGGGCGGGCTTCGCGAGCCGGCCCGACGCGACGCACCGCGACGACGGTCTGACCCTGCGCGACGCCTTCATCACCGCCGCGGTCCGCTGTGCGCCGCCGGCCAACAAGCCGACCCCGGACCAGCGCGCGCGCTGCTTTCCGTACCTGCTCGAGGAGTTCGCGGCGCTGCGGGACGTGCGGGTCGTCGTGACCCTCGGGAAGCTCGCGGACGACACGGTCGCGGCGCTGGTGAAAGAGACCGGCGCCTACCGGACGCCCCGGGCGCCGTTCGCGCACCTGGCCGAGAGCGTGGTCGACCTGCCGCAGCGGGCCGGCGTCACGGTGCTCTCGTCGTACCACCCCAGCCGCCAGAACACGAACACCGGCGTGTTGACCGAACCGATGCTTGACGCGGTGTTCACGCGTGCACGGGAGCTCGCCCAAGCCTGAGAGGGCTTCCTCGCCGGCTGGGCGTTTGACCAGCGTCACCAAACGAGCGTGGGCCGTCCCTGCGCGTTCGGGTAGGCATAGCGGCTTGGGCAGGTGGGCATATTTCGCTCGCCATGAACTTCCGGATCGACGATCGCGACCTCAGCGCCTTCCTCGTGTACGCGGCCCGCGAGCGGAGTCTCGACGCGTCGCTCCGGGCGGCCAATAAGTACGGCCGGTCCGACGAGCACAAGAAGTCGATCGACGCGCTCCGCGAGCTCAACAAGAAGATGCTGTTCCGCGAGACCCGCCGGGACGTCCACCCCTTCTGACGACGCTCCGCCCCCGAAACGCCGGGGCACGGCTCGAAACCAGCTCGCGCCACTGCGGTACCCACCGCCGTGGCGTTCTTGTCTCCGGCCTCCGTGCGGACGATCCCCTGATGATGCCTCCGGTCGGACCGCAATACGATCCCAACCAGATCGAGGCGAAGACGCACGACATCGTCCAGCGCATGCAGCCGGCGACGCCCGCGACGTGGGTCGTCGGCATCGTCCTGGTCGTCGGCGCGTTCGCATGGATGACGGTACTCGTCACGCGCTCGCACCACACGAGCGTCATGCCGCCGGACTCCGTTACTTCGCCGCCGGCGGCTCCACGATCCGCAACCCGAGCTCCTTGAGCGCCTGATCGGGTACCGATGACGGCGCGTCCATCATCACGTCGCGCGCCATTTGATTCTTCGGGAACGCGATCACTTCGCGGATGTTCGACTCGCCGCACGCGATCATC